>ERZ1643246.1447-NODE-1447-length-25865-cov-15.082487_pt1 | contig 25865 bp, 29 predicted proteins | sample MGYA00579265_ERZ1643246 | MGnify/ENA primary metagenome ERZ1643246 (study PRJEB29033, sample SAMEA4952261) | chicken gut metagenome | biome: Broiler Chicken; feature: Gastrointestinal Tract; material: Caecum | place: Ireland | collected 2018 | study: Broiler...
ATCCAGCGGGTGCTGAAGCGCCGCTGTCAGGTTGGTAAGAAGTTCCGGCAATCCACGCCCCAAGGATTGAGCAATGAGCAATGCGCCCCAGACCACCGGAACATAGAAAAACAGGGACAGGATAATGTCCCCGGCCCTGGAGCTTTGTTTCAGGAAAATTCACCTCCTGATAATTCTCGTGTGTCATAAAGTAACACACAGAAATTTGACAGGCAACTACTTACTATCTCGTATATTTTTATGTCTTTATTTTGAATTTTGCGTATACCAAACATTAAATATTTTTCTAAACAGTCGATAATATTTTATAGAAAGAATTTTGTGACAATTGAAAAGCTTTTCTTGTTGCTTTTTATACTGTTTAAGGACAAAGAGGAGGAATCGAAAATGAATGTGTCCACAGCAGTTATTCCTGGTACATATCATAACTCGAACACTCACAATGTCGCTGCAAAAGGTATGTCACAGGCAACCAGCACCAAGTTCAGCAGAGAGGACACCGTGGAAATCAGTGGGAAAAAAGCTGTCAAGGATACCTCTGATACTACAGAGATTGAGAACAATACCTCGTTGCCGGACACAGTTGTTGAAAATATTCGAAGAATGGCGAGAGAAGATGCCAAAAAGGGCGTTTATATGGATGAAGAATATGTTGCATATCGGTACGCCTATAAAAATCAGCATATTTCTCCAGACCGTCCCAAACTTTTAATGGGGTTAAATAAAATTCTTTCTACCTTGCCCCGTATCGTCAATCGGTTTCAGACTTTTTCTTTGATGGGCTGCCGGGCGACTGTCGATTTTTATAGCTCTTTTTCCACGTTTTATAACAGTAATGGAGAAAAAATTATGACTTGTGATTCCGATGGCGATGTTATGGAATTTCCAACAAAGGCGGAAAGCAAGTATTACAGTGAAACGACAGCCGTCTATGCCGAAGCCTATGATGCGGCCCGTGCGGAGATGAAAGCTCAGGCTGCTGGTAGTACTGAAGCATCGCTGGCCAGTGTGGATGTTAAAGCCTGATTGTGTATCGGAATAACCTCGGGTAGTTTAGAGGCGCTATGAGCACATGAGAGTTTGGATAATTACGGCTAACTTTGGACACTCCTATTACTTTTTTCATACAGAAGCAAAGACGAAGAGGACTCAGCAGTTGGATTCCACTGCTGAGTCCTCTTTTCTTATGGCATAATCATAACACATGGAATGTGCTGTTGTTTGGCATAAGCGATGGTATTTCTGGTTCCACCACGCTCACCCGTATAAACCGCAATCACCCGTCCGGAGTGATCTACCATCCATTCATTGCGACGCTGGTATGCGGAATATGGCATCGACCGCCTGGCACAGTGGCTGCTGGAGCAGCCCACCATCTGCGGCTCCGAGGAGGATGTGCTTCGGCATACCATGCCAAGCGGGGTATGCTCCTATTGTGTGGGAGAACGCCGGGTAGGCGGAGCGTTCCAGCAGGGCGTTGTGGGTAAGATCGACTTTGGAAAGGAGGCGCCGGTATGGAGTGCCTGACCATTTTGCCGGGGCATAACAAGCGCGGAACGGTGGAATCCTTTTTGCCCATTCATCTCAAACGTGGTCAGCTGTACACCATTGTGGGGAACACTGGGTCAGGGAAGTCCCGGCTGATCAAAGATGTGGAGCAGCTGGCCCAGGGAGACTCGGTTACCGGACGCACCATTTTGCTGGATGGAGCGCCCGTATCCCGCTGTCATCGGCAGAGGCTATCGGGTCAGCTGGTAGCCCATCTTGGACAGAACATGCGCTTTGTTCTGGACACCACGGTGGAGGACTTTTTACGCCTGCACGCCCGCTGTCGCAGCCGGGAGATTACCCCGAAGGAAATTCTGAAATTGGTGAACGAGATCACGCCAGAACCCGTAACATTGGGTCAAAACCTCAACCAGCTCAGTGGTGGGCAGTCACGGGCCCTGATGATCGGGGATATCGCCCTCGTTTGTGACAGCCCCATCGTACTTATTGACGAGATTGAAAACGCCGGGATCGACAAGCAGCGGGCGCTGCAGTTGCTTCGCCGTCAGGACAAGCTGGTTCTGGTGGTCACCCATGACCCCCATACAGCGTTGATGTCGGAGCGGCGGATCGTACTTGGCGGCGGCGCAATTACCGCGGTGGTGGGACGTTCTCCGGCTGAAGCGGCCCTCTATCAGCAATTAGAAGCCGAATACCAAACCCAGCGTCGCTATCAGACGTTGTTACGGAAGGGAGAACTCCTGGCATGACACATATTTTGCTCTACTGGAATCATATCTGCGTACTTCACCGACAGGAGAAGGCGTTCCTGGATGGGCTGACGCAGAAACTGCTCTTCGATGGGATCCAATTGGAAGTGCGCTATTTCGGCTTGGGATATCCGGAGCACATGTCTGAATATCTGGCCCGGCCGGATGCCGTTCTTCCCGACCTCATCGTTTCTGCCGATCTGGAGGTATTCGAAGATCCAGACATTTTCTGCAAACTGAAAGATGATCTCTATCCGGTGCGAAGCTGGATGTCCCTGCGTTCCGGTCCTATGCTGGATGCTGTGGAGCGAGGGCCGTTTCTGCTGCCGTTCCTGTCCATTCCTCTGGTCTACTATACCAGGGAACCGGAGGTCTGTGGCCATACTGCCCTGGCTGACTGGAACGGTCTGGCATTTGGCGGCATCAACAACTCGGCGGTCAAGACGGTGGTGAAAGCGGTTTGGGAACGATGGGGACATCAAGCAGCAGAAGCATTGCTGGAGCGCAGTCTGGTGACCGATATGCCCATTGGCGCCTTTCAGGCTGTGCGCCAGGGGCAGGCGTCCACTGCCCTTGTGCCTTCTCTATATGCTCTGCGGGCAGACGGACAGGAGACCTTCCTGCAGATTCCACGGGAAGGTCCGGTTCTGATCCCGTCCTACTTCTGTGCCCGCACTTCTGTTCCCCAGTCGTTTACCTGCCGTATGGTGAAAGAGATTTTGTGTCAGGAGCTTTGCTCCTTTTATGCTGCCAACGGAGATCTGATCGTTTATCCCGAGCACGCCCAGGGAAAAAGCCAGCAGGAGAGTCCCAGCGCCTGCTGTCCTTCTACTGAGTGGCTTGCATCCTTGACACACGATGAATTTTATGGACTATACTGCCAAAAACTTTTGAAGGCAGCAGATTGGAAGACTGGCAACAATCTGCATGTTTAAGTACTGATTTGTGGATATATTATGATGCCCCCCGGCCACACAGTTTCTGGTTGGGGGGCTTTATGTTCTCTTGTTATATCTAATGTCCAAATTTTTACGACAGGAGATAAATTCCCTGGACAAACTCTCCTGGCCCCGAGCTGGCTTTCGGTACCCCAGCGCTGGATGGTCTGTCTGCCGTCAAGTGCTGGAGAAGGTGTGGTATCAACAATTCGCACTTAATTGTATGATACATGCTGATAGCTTTTGTTCCAGACTGTTGAAATGTAGTATAAACAAGTGTATAATCAGTTAGCGATAGCTAACCGATAGAATGGGAGAAATAAAATGGATATTAAGCAACTTGAATTTTTTTCTGTGGCCTGTGAAAAAGGAAGTCTTTCTCAGGCGGCCGCTTGCCTCTACACATCTCAACCACATATCAGCAAAACGATCCGTACATTGGAAAATGAATTGGGGCGGCCTCTATTATCTCGAAGCGGGAAGGGGGTTCGCCCTACAGCATATGGTGAGACGGTTCTTGAGTATGCGAATCTAATATTGAAAGCGGCTGCGACAATTTCAACACTCTCCCTTCCTGATACCTATAACAGCCTGCGGTTATCCACATATCCCAGCAATATGATTTCAAGATTGCTGGTCGATTTTTATAAGGAGTGGGGGACGCAGTTTCACATCGAGTATCACGAAGGAAGCGTGGAGGAGATTACCGATCATGTTCATCAAGGCATTTCTGAGATTGGGATTGTATATGTTGCACTCAAACAGGTTCAAACCTTTCAGCACATTCTTACTCATAAAAATTTAGAATTTGTACCTCAGGATGTTAAAAAAATCTGTGTCTATGTTGGACCAAATCACCCGCTTTATCATACGGAGAGTATCGATTTTGAGGATCTTTCAAGTCTGAAATTCATGCGGGGTGTGCGAGACTTCTTTTCTATGGAACACCACCTCGAACGGGTCAGTATGGGTGTCATCGATAACGAAAAGCTCCATCATGTGGTATATACCAACAGTGACCATCTGATCATTGACCTGTTGCTTCATTCTGATGTGTGTAGTCTGGGATTAGATTTTATGCATGAACCGTATACCCAGTACGCAATCAAGTCTCTTCCTATTAACGGGTGTGAGCCATTTTTACAAATGGGGTATGTATTTAACCCGGAACGGGCACTCTCTGCCCAGGCAAGATGGGTGGTAGAGCGCTTCCGAAAGATGCTGTGAACAGCGTAGTGCCATAACGATTTGTTATGGCACTCTATGAAAATTTGCACTCTGGTAAGCTGTGGCTAACCGTTGTATACTCATTTGCGGTCGACTGAAACTTCAACACTGCTTATCGGAGGACATGATGAAGAAAAAATTACTTTCCGCCGTGCTGAGCGGCGCACTTGCACTCACCTGTCTGGCTGGTTGCGGCCAGACCTCGGATCCCGGCCAGACCACATCCAGTACTGAGGGAGAGGCAAAAAATGAGCTGGTCTTTGTCAACTATCGGGACATCCGGGATTTGAACCCCCATCTGTATGCCGGTGAGATGTATGCCCAGAGCATTCTCTACGATACCCTGGTGAGTATCACAGATGACGGCTATGAGGGCTGTCTGGCAGAGAGCTGGACCATCAGCGAAGACGGTTGCGTCTACACGTTCAATATCCGTGATAATGTTTATTTTTCGGATGGAACGCTGTGTGATGCCAATGCTATTTTGGCAAACTTCAATGCCATCATTGAAAACAAGGAGCGGCATACCTGGCTGGAAATGATGAATCTGCTGGTGGGAGTTTCTGCGCCGGACAGTGATACCTTCGTCATCGAGCTCAGCGAACCTTACTACCCCATGCTCACTGAGCTGGGCTGTATCCGCCCCTTTGCCATGATCTCCCCCAACTGTATGATCGACGGCAGCACTAAGGACGGCGTGGACGGCTACATCGGCACAGGGCCCTATGTGCTCACAGATTTTGTCACAGATGAATACGCCGTATTTGAGCGTAACGAGAACTACTGGGGTGAGGCTCCGGCCATTGAGAAGATCACCGTCAAGGTCATTCCGGACAACCAGACCCGCATCATGGCTCTGGAAAAGGGGGAAATTGACCTGATCTTCGGCAAGAACATGCTGGATGCCGACGCAATCAGTCAGTATGTGGACAGCGATCAGTTTACGGTGAGCCTGTCTGAGCCTACCTCTACCCGCCATATTGTTCTGAATACTACGCACGAGATTCTGGGTGATAAGGCTGTCCGTCAGGCTCTCCAGCACGCCACCAACCGGGAGGCCATCTCGGAAGGCATCTTCTACGGACTGGAGCAGCCTGCTGACACACTGTATGCCACCAGCGTTCCCTACTGTGATGTGGATCTGGAACCCTATGTCTATGATACGTCTATCGCGGAGCAAATGCTGGATGAAGCCGGCTGGGTGATGAACAGCGACGGCATTCGTGAGAAGGAAGGTCAGAAACTGGAACTGGATCTGCTGTACAACAGCGACAGCGTGACGGAAAAGACGATTGCCGAGTACCTGCAGAGCGAGTATCAGAAGTTAGGTATTTCGCTGAATATTCACGGCGAGGAAGAGCAGTCTTATCGTGACAATATGAAGGCGGGCAACTTTGACATGGTGTTCAATATCTGCTGGGGTATGCCCTATGATCCTCAGTCCTCTCTGGCTGCAATGCGCGCCCCGGTTTACGGCGATTATGCTGCACAGCTGGGTCTGGAGGACAAGGCGGAAATTGACCAGGCCATCACCGATATTCTTACCTCCACAGACGAAACCGAGCGTCAGGAACTGTATACCTTCGTGCTGACTCGCCTCCACGAGGATGCCGTCTACATCCCCCTGACCTATGAATGCAACAAGGCCCTTTATACCTCTGAACTGCAGGGCGTCCATTTTGGCTCCGATCAGTATGATGTTCCCTTTGCGGACATGTATTTTGAGTAATCACCTGTGTCACAGAAGGGCCGCTTCTTCGGGAGCGGCCCTTCTGCTGGAACTGGATCACCATAAAAGAAAGGGAAATTTATGAAACGCTATGTCATCCGCCGGCTGTTGCTGGCGATTCCGCTGTTGCTGGCAATTTCCTTTGTTTGCTTCGTATTTATCAATCTTATTCCATCAAATCCGGCCGAGGTAGCACTACGAGTCCAACAGATGCCGGTAATCACGGAAGAAGCAATTGCCGAAATGGAGGAAATGCTGGGTCTGAACAAGCCGTTCATTGTCCGGTATTTTGACTGGGTGCTGGGGTGTCTGCATGGTGACTTTGGCATCAGCTATGTCAATCCTGCCCGTACTGTAGCGGGGGAACTGGTGCGCTGCCTGCCTGCAACATTGCAGTTGGCTGCGGTATCCTTTGTGATTGTGCTTATACTGAGCGTACCCATTGGCTTTTTGTGTGCGGTTTACAAGGACGGATGGTTTGATAAGATTATGCGGGCCATTATCTTTATTTCCACTGCTATGCCCGCCTACTGGGTGGGACTGCTGTTAATGTGGGGTATCAGCGTAAAGCTTGACCTTCTGCCCACCAATGGAAGTGGCACTTGGCAGCATCTCATCCTGCCGGCTTTTACTGTAGCGCTGAGTTATATTTCTACCTATATCCGGCTGATCCGAAATAATATGCTGGAAAATATGAATCAGGACTATGTGCTCTATGCCAATGTGCGCGGTCTGCCCCAGAAGTCTATTATGGTCAAACATATCCTGAAAAACTCCATGCACACTTGCATTGTGGCTATGGGTATGAGCATTCCACAAATGATTGCGGGCACCATCGTAGTGGAAAATGTGTTCTCCTGGCCGGGGCTTGGAACTTTGTGCATCAGTTCTATCTTTAATCGGGATCTGCCCGTCATTCAGACCTATGTGCTGCTGATCGGCGTGTTGTTCGTGGTGTTCAATCTGGTCTTTGATGTGCTCCAGACCGTATCGGATCCCAGACTGAGAAAGGAGAGCTGAGCAGTGAGAGAACGCTTTTTTCATAATCGCACAGCAGTGATGACTGTGCTTTTTGTGCTGATCATTGCCGCAATTGGGATTCTGGCTCCGGTTCTGGCCCCTCATGATCCCTATGAGACGGATATCCTAAACAAATTTGCGGAATACAGTTTGGAATATCCCCTTGGAACGGATCACTTGGGACGGTGTGTTTTGTCCCGGCTGATTTACGGCATCCGCCCTACCTTGGGCCTGGCGCTGCTGACTATGCTGGGAACCATCGGTTTGGGCGCACTCTTAGGCATCATGGCTGGATATTTCCGGGGCGTAGTAGAAGAAGTTATCATGCGTGTGGTGGATGTGATGCTTTCTTTCCCCAGCCAGATCATGGTATTTGCCGTGGTCGGGCTGCTGGGTATCAGCGTACAGAATGTAATCATCGCCAATGTGTTCATCAAGTGGGCTTGGTATGCCCGTATGATTCGCACCGGTGTCATGCAGTATCGAGATCGGAACTTTGTACAGTTTTCCCGCTGTGTAGGCATGCCTGAGCGATTTATCCTTTTCCGGCACCTGCTTCCCTCCATTACTTCAGACCTGGCGGTGCTGGCCTCCCTGGATGTGGGCTGGGCCATCATCAACATCTCCACCTTGTCTTTCCTTGGGCTGGGTGTACAGGCTCCTACCCCGGAATGGGGCGCCATGCTGAACGAGGCTAAGGAAGTGCTGACCAGCAATCCGGTCCAGATGATTGCACCGGGTGTGGCCATCGTGGTGTTGGTCTGTTGCTTTAATCTGATGGGTGATGCGTTGCGGGATGTGTTGGATCCCAAGGAGGTGGAAAAATGATTCCAGTTCTGGAACTAAACGATTTGCATGTGACCCTTCGTCAGCACCGCCGAAATGTTGAGCTGGTCAAGGGAGTATCCTTTTCTGTCAATGCGGGTGAGTGCTTAGGCGTTTTGGGCGAATCAGGCAGCGGAAAATCCATGTCTATTAAAGCTGCCATGGGTTTGCTGAATAAAAGCTTCCTGGTTTCCGGCAGTGCTCGTTTTCAGGGTGAGGAGCTGCTGGGGAAGAGTGCAGAGGAACTGCGCCGTCTGCGGGGCGGCAAGGTGGGTATTGTGCTGCAAAACCCTATGACCTGTTTTGACCCTCTCTACCGCATTGGACAGCAGATTTCTGAAACCTTCCTGGCTCACAACAACTGGAGTGCGGATGAGATTCGTAGCCGCTCACTGGAACTGCTGGAAAAAATGCAGATCCGGAATCCAGAGGAGGTCTTGGAAAAATATCCCCACCAGCTTTCCGGCGGTATGCTTCAGCGCATTATGATTGGTATCGCCACTTCCATGGAGCCTGCTCTGCTGGTGGCAGATGAACCCACCACGGCAATTGATGCAATTACCCAGTTTGAAATTTTAGATGAGCTGGTTCGCATCAAAAAAGAAGCACAAACCGCGATGATTTTTATTTCTCATGATCTCAACGCTATTTCCCGGGTGGCGGACCGTATTGTTGTACTCAATCAGGGTCTGGTAGTTGATCGTGGAGATTTTGAGCATATCCTTCACCACGCCTCAGATCCGTACACAAAGCTGCTGGTAGAAAAACGAGCCGATGTGATGCGCCGATACTGCCACGTGCTGCAAGGGAAGGAGCGAAATTATGCTTGAACTGAAGAAAATCTGCGTCAGTTTCCGCAGTGAGCGTCAGGATAAGATTTTTGGGCATACCCGCCAGCAGGTTTTATTTGATGTTTCTCTGCGGGTAGAAAAAGGTACATGCCTGGGGATTCTGGGAGAATCGGGCAGCGGAAAATCCACCATGGGACGAGTGTTGTGTGGTTTGCTCAAGCCTGACAGTGGAGAAGTTCAGCTGGACGGCGTATCCGTTTATGCATCCCGCGCTGGACGGCGCAATCTGCAAAACAAGCTCAGTGTCGTATTTCAGGATTATACCACCTCTGCCAATCCCCGTTTCCGGGTGAAGGATATCATCGGCGAAGGACTTACGGTACGGGAGCGCCGGGAAGGTAATAAACTGGATCGGGAGAGGGAGACTTCCGCTTTGCTGGAGCTGGTGGGTCTGCCCGCTCATTTCGCAACGCGTTTTCCCCATGAACTCTCTGGTGGACAACTCCAGCGGGTGTGTATCGCTCGAGCTGTGGCCTGTAACCCGGAGATCATCCTGTTTGATGAGGCTATTTCCTCCCTGGATGCCCATACACAGGTTCAGGTGATGGACCTGCTGCGGGAACTGAAAGAGAAGTTGGGGCTTACTTATATCTTCATTACCCATGATCTGACCTCGATCACCTATCTGTGCGATGATGTGCTGTTCTTATATCAGGGGCATGTGACAGAATATATGCCGGTCAGCCGGATCAGTCAGACCAGGGACGAGTATGCCCGCCGTTTGCTGGAGTCCATCGTGGTCTTTGATGCCGACGAGGAGGTAGCCGTATGATTTTTTGTGGTGAGACCATTTTGCCCGGCGAACAGAAGCGGGTGCAGCTTCCGGTTCCAGATGCTAAGCCGCTGGAGTGTGTCTGCTTGTGTGGCAAAAATCCCGGTCGGACATTGGTGGTGACCGCCGGTGTGCATGGCTGTGAGTATGTGGGTGTACAGGCACTTCGAATCTTGGCACAGGAGCTGATCCCAGATGCCATGACGGGAAATGTCATTTTGCTGCCTCTGGCAAATCCTTATGGGTTTTATGCCGGGGCGAAGCGCGTGATCCCTGAGGATGGCGTGAACCTTAATGGGGCGTTTCCGGGCGACAGAAACGGAAGTCTTGGCCGACGGTTGGCCTTCGCATTGGAGGATGCTCTCTATTTCTCAGCCGACTTTCTGGCAGATCTGCACAGTGGAGACTGCAATGAGTCCCTCCATCCGCTGGTCTTTTTCCCGACAGCCGGTGAAAAAGATGTCAATGCGGCAGCACTGGAGGCGGCAAAGGTGCTTTCTGTAGACTATCGAGTGCGTTCCACTGCCAGAAACGGTTTGTATAGCTGGGCGGTACAGAGAGGCGTTCCTGCATTGCTCATTGAACGGGGAGGCCAGGGGCGATGGTCTCAGCCGGAGGTGGACGCATGCAAGGCGGATGTCTATGCATTGATGGGACACTTGGGTATTCTGCCTGGAGGCGGGGAAAACCGGGTTCAGCAGGAAATTGTGGAGGCCGACTATGTGGAATCTGACGCTGACGGCTTTTGGTACCCTCTGGTGGCGAAAAACCAGGATATTTGTATGGGAGAGGTTCTTGGACGTCTGGAATCCTTGACAGGGGAACTGCTGCAGGAGGTGCGTGCAAAATTTGACGGCGTTGTTCTCTACCATACGGTTGCGTTGGGTGTTCATATGGGAGAAGCGTTAATTGCCTATGGGCACACATAAAGCTTTCTGGAAATTGGCCTGGCCGGCAGCGGCTGAAGGGCTGCTGCTCATGCTGCTGACCGCTGCTGATCTGCTGATGGTCTCCGTTTTGGGAACCACAGCAGTAGCGGCGGTCAGCATTTTTTCACAGCCCCGTATGGCGATCCTTTGTCTGACGCGATCTTATTCTGTCGCATTGAGCGCCTATGTGGCTCGTCTGCGAGGACAGGACCCAGACTGTTCGCTGACCTCTTGTGCACGAGCCTCCCTGATTCTGGGCTTGGGTCTCTCTTTTGGAGTCCTGGTTCTCACATGGATCGGTGCAGTACCGCTCTTAGAGCTGGCAGGTGCTCAGGAAGATTACTTGCTATTGGCTCTTCAATATGCCCAGCCTGCATTGGTAAGTCTGGCCTTTTCTGGCCCTGCAATTGTTCTGCATGGTATCCTGATCGGGTTAGGCGATACGCGTAGTGTTCTGATTGCCAATGTGGTAGGAAACGGCGTTAATGTTGCTCTCAATGCGTTGCTGATTCACGGAATAGGGCCATTTCCAGCCCTGGGAGTCTTGGGAGCGGGTATGAGCACTGCCATTGGTACTGGAGTAACATTGGTATTTACACTGTTTATATTTTGGGGTGGAAAACATGGTGTATCCCTGCGAGGATGCGGCACATGGCTCCCGAAAAAAAGCTACATCAAAATGATCAGCCCTTTGGCTACCGGGGTATTTTGCGAACAGGCTGCAGAGCGGTTTGGTATGTTTGCCTTTTCCAGACTCGTGGCAGACTTAGGAACTGCCGCCCTGAGCATACATAATATCTGTGGCGGCTTGTGTGATATTTATTACAGCTTCTCCCAGGGGCTTGGCAAAGCCAGCTTGGTACAGGCAGGTCAGGCATTTGGAGGGGGGCAGAAGGAACAGTTGCGTCGAATAACTGTAGTTTCACGGTGGGCCGCACTGTGGACCGGCGGGGCGGCAACCCTGTTTTATTTTCTGCTGCGAATACCACTTCTGCGGTTTTACCACCTGGATGGGAACGATCTCCTGCTGGGTAGCCAGATCATGCTGTTTGTTGCGGTCATCAATATCCCGGAGGCATGGGCGATGATCCATGCAGGAATGCTGCGAGGGATGGGACGCACCGGATTTGTTGCAGTCTATTCCCTTATTAGTATTGCAGTGATTCGTCCTATCCTGACATATATTCTGATCTATTCATTGGAGTTGGGACTATATGGTGCATGGATTGCGCTGTCTATTGATCAGTTCAGTCGAGCGATATGTTCTGATTTTGGTGTATATAGAAATATGTATCAGGCAAATAATTGCCTATATAGAAAAAACTAAAATAAGGAGAGGCAATCTACAAGATTGCCTCTCCTTATTTGTCATGGTGTATTCTTTTTGCTAAGCGGTAATGCACTCATGCTCCGTAAGCTAACGCCCAAAGTGGAAAGATTGTGCAGCGTGGCGGAGGTGGCGGGAGGAATGATCCCGGCCATGCCAAGGGCGATCAGAGCGCCGTTAAAGCCGATAACAAAGCGGTAGTTGGAATGGATGCGGGCCATGAGTGCCATAGCAATCCGGCGCAGTTCCACCAGCTCCCAAAGGCTATCGGCAGCGATGGTGATGTCCGCAATCTCCCGGGCGATGGCGGCGCCATCGCTGATAGCAATGCCCGCATCTGCCTCAGACAAGGCCGGCGAGTCGTTGATGCCGTCGCCCACCATCAGAACGGTATGCCCATCCCGGCGAAGCCGGGCCACATAGTCTGCCTTATCTACCGGGAGCACCTCCGAACGGAAATCGTCCACCCCCACCTGGGCGGCAATGGCTGCAGCGGTACGGTGACTGTCTCCGGTGAGCATGACTGTGTTGGAAATTCCCAGAGCGCGGAGTGTGGCGAGCACATCTTTTGCTTCCTCCCGCAGCGGATCGGAAATACAGATCACAGCCGCCAGCTGTCCACCCACTGCCAGATACAGGTGGGAATACTCCGGCGGGAGCATGTCAAAGCGTTCTTGATCGCCTTCCGGAATCTGGCAGTGCTCATCCTCAAATACAAAGTGGGCGCTGCCGATGAGCACCCGCTCCCCGTTGACGGTACTGGCAATGCCGTGGGCCACCAGATACTCGACCTTGGAGTGGAACTCATCATGGGTCAGTCCCTGCTGCCTGGCCCCCTCGACCACAGCGTTAGCCATGGAGTGGGGAAAATGCTCTTCCAGACAGGCAGCCACACGCAGCATCTCTCGTTCGTCTCTGCCGCCGAAGGGGATGATCTTTGCCACCTTGGGGCAGGCGTGGGTCAGGGTGCCCGTCTTATCAAATACAATGGTATCGGCGGCGGCTACAGCCTCCAGGAACTTACCGCCTTTGACGGTAATATGGGAGCGCCCCGCCTCCCGCATGGCGGAGAGAACGGCCAAAGGCATAGCCAGCTTCAGTGCGCAGGAGAAATCCACCATCAGTACCGAAAGAGCTCTGGCTACATTGCGGGTAAGGAGATAACTTAGCAGGCTTCCTGCAAAGGTATAGGGGACCAGCTGATCGGCCAGATTGGCAGCCTTGCTTTCGGCTGCGGACTTCATCTGCTCCGACTGCTCGATCATGTGGACAATCTGGTCATAGCGGCTCTTGCCGGAGGCCTGTTTGACCTCCAGAACACATTCGCCTTCCTCCACCACAGTACCGGCATAGACTGCTCCGCCGGGGCGCTTAGGCACAGGGATAGATTCCCCAGTGAGGGACGCCTGATTGACAGTGACCTCGCCCTCCAGCACCAGGCCGTCCACGGGAATGATACCGCCGGCACGCACCACTACGGCATCCCCCGGTTGGATCTGGGAGACGGGGACAAGCACTTCTCCCTGGCCGGTTCGGAGCCAGACTCGATCAACATTCAAAGACATGCACCGGGCCAGATCTGCCACAGACTTCTTCCGGGTCCACTCCTCCAACAGCTCGCCTACTTCCAGCAGGAACATCACCATTCCGGCGGTGCCAAAGTCCCTCTGGCAGACGGAGATAGAAACGGATAGTGCATCCAGCAGCTCCACCTTAATGCGGCGGCGCAGCAGGCAGCGTAAACCGCGACGCACAAATGGGATCATATGCCACACAATGCGGGCAATGCGAAGAGGGGAAGGCAAAAACAGGGTACAGGCTGCTTTCATGACGACCTTGCTTACCAGCTTCTCCTCAAATTCCCGGTTAAGAGCCCGGGTGCTGTGGGAGGGGAGAGAAATTGCAGCTTCTGCTTCCTCCCAAGAAAAATAGCGGATATCGTCCAGGACGGCCTGCCGGTCTCCTTCATAGTGCAAAATGATGCAGCAAGTTCGCTCGTGTACGATAACATGGCGTGCCCAGGCTTTGCTTTGAAGCCAGAGTTCCAGCCGATCGGCCTGCTCCAGGGTCATCCGCTTGAGCTGCAATTTGATTCGGATGCGCCCCTGACTTTCGTGCAGGATCGTTGCGTTCATGATTTGTCCTCCTTCATGAAAAAAGGGAGCCGCGTAGGCGGCTCCCTCTGCTGATGTTAGGCTTCTGCGCTCTCCACCTTGGAAGCGGCGGTCTCCTCCGCCTCCTTGGCAGCCCGCGCTTCATTCAGATCCTTGGCAGAGGCGAGAATGTCAGCGGCATTCTCCTGCACCGTCGTAACTGTCCCCATGACGCAATCCTTCATGCGCAAACCGGCGGCAGTGGCATGTACATAGGCATTTTTGGCATCCTTGCTGGACAGCAGCTTGATACCCGCAGAGCCGAACAGTGCGCCGCCCACAAAGCAGGCCAATTTCGTATAAACACTCATTCTGATACTTCCTTTCTGTTATTTTCGTTTGTAGCCGGTAACCATGACCATGATCATGCAGATTACCGCTCCCCAGGCCCAAAAACGATGCTGTTTCATCGTAATCACCCCTTATATCTCAGGATAGTGTTGAGCGTCCAATCATTATAGCCAACTAAATTCACTTTGTCATCACTGAAAAAGACAATGCATCCCGGCTTTCGACATTTTTTTGAACTGCCCTGGTGTTACTCCATAATAGCGCTTGAAGACAGAGCTGAACTGGTTCATTCCTGCATAGCCTACTTGCTGAGCGATCTGATAGATCGGCAGATCTGTGCAATGAATCAATTCGGCGGCCCTGCGCATACGCAGATCCGTGAGATAGCCGTGAATAGACGTTCCATATATACGTCGGAACTCTGCTTTTAGGTAGGTGGGTGAGACGGCAAGAAGCCGGCTCAAATCTGCTATTGTGATTTTCTCGGATAAATGCGACTCCATATATGTCCGTGCATCCAAAAGACTTTTGGGCACTTGGTTTGCTGTGGGGTATGCGGAACTATGGTCTTTTACCGTGAGGATATAAAGCAGTTCCATAGCTTTCAAGAGGCAATATCTTCCGCATGCCTCTTTCGGCAGATGCGCCAAGAAATCAAATATGGCCTGGCCCCAGCAACGATTGCAAAGCGTGGTGTAGCCATAGTGTGCGGCTAATTTGGAGGTAAGTTGACACAGGTCTATAGAGAGTCCCAAAGAGGTGAAGACGGAAAAAAGTCCGTCATGGGATAGGTTTGGTTCGATCGTGATAAGAATTCCTTGCAGGTTCCCGCTGATTTTTACTGAATCGGGCGCGCAAACACTGGAAAGGACAAGTACATCATATTTCTCGATTGTATGAGATTTTGCGTTTGGTCGCTTGGCAACGACCTGCCCGCCCAAGCAAAAAAAGATTTCGTATATCTGTCCGGGGGGGTGTGTCGGAAGCGTGGAAAGGTCTTCCTGCGTCGATCCTGACAATGTGAATTGGCAAACATGCGCACCGGGGATATCATGGAGCCATTGCACATATTTCGGATATTTGGTTTGCAAATACTCGATCAACATATCCAACACCTATTTTCAGAGAGAAAGCCTGCGATCAAAAATAAGATCGATCGTATCCGGTATTCCTCGGATCTAACACAACTCGTTTGACCAGATTCTATGATGAAAAAGAGTGCATGACTCATTGAGTCAGCGATTTCAGGGCGCGGAAGCTTTCATCACTGATCGCGTGTTCCAGCCTGCATGCGTCATTGGAGGCAATATCGGCATCTACACCAAGCCCTACCAAGAGGTCGCACAAGACCTGATGCCGTTCCTCCACTATTTGAGCGAGCTCAAGCCCTTTGTCAGTCAAATGAAGCGCTCTTTTGTCATCCATATAGAGAAGGCCAGCTTCACAGAGCGCTTTGACGGTAACAGAAACTGTGGGGCGGGAAACGGACAGACATGTAGCCAGCTGATGGCAACGCACATCTCCTTTTCGGGATAAAATGAAGACTGTTTTTACGTAATCTTCCGTTGTTCGTTTTAATGTCATGGACGATTACCATCCTTTTGATCTGCGTTTCGGGAGACTGGAGTTACAGCTATGAACACTGCATCCTTTTCGGCTCGAGTTGACGTATTCTTGCAGACAGTGGAAAGCTTTTAGTGAATAAAACGATACCAAAAAAGGATTGCGGCCCTTCTGCTGGAAAAGCCGCAATCCTTTGCTCGTGTGCTATTTATGATGATGGTTTCCGCAGCTGCAATGTGTATCGTCTTGTTTCGAACTGCAGGAGCAGCCGTCAGGACAACCGATACACTTTTTTCCGCTTTTTTTCGCTTTATAAACATAGAACGCAGCGGCGGCAACAATAACCACAAGGATTGCGATCAAAATGTAGTCGATCATCAGGATTTCGCCCCACTCAGCGCATACTCACGCTTCAGGTCCTTTTCTGTTTTCATGCACAGGTAGACCAGGACCGCAGCAAAGGCAACCACTGCAATCAGGCCGGGGAGGAAGCCAGCGCCCACCGCGCCGGTGGTGACCAGAGTGCCGATCTGATAGACCAGGAAGCCCACGGTGTAGCCGGTTCCCAGCTGCAGGCCAATGCCGGCCCACAGCCACTTGGCGCTCTTCATCTCAGAGTTCATGGCGCCGATAGCGGCAAAGCAGGGAGGCGTGTAGAGGTTGAACATGAGGTAGGCCAGAGCTGCCACCTTTGTGATGGCAATGATACCGGCAACCTCGGCACCAGAGCCTTCAAGCATGGCCAGCTCGTCGGTGTCGATGAAGTTCTCCAGACCCACGAAGCACACGGCCAGGGTGCCAACCACATTTTCCTTGGCGATGAAGCCAGTGACAGCAGCGGCGGCCAGCTGCCAGCTGAGGACGCCCACGATGGGCACCAGCAGGTAGGCAAAGGGGCCGGCAATGGAAGCCAGGATGGAGCTGTCGGCGGTTTCAGCCACCTGGAAGCTCCAGTTGAAGGTCTGCATAATCTGCACAGCGGTGTTGCAAAGCAGAATGATGGTGGCAGCCTTTACAATGTAGGCCCAGCCCCGGGCACACATGGCCTTCAGGGCAAAGAGCAAAGAGGGGACCTTGTACTCGGGCAGCTCAATGATGAAGAAGGACTTGCGGTTCTTGTAACCAGCAATCTTGTTGACCAGCAGAGCGCCCAGGAAGATCAGGACGATACCGGTGAAGTACATGGTGAAGCTCACCCAGCCTGCATCATCAAAGAAAGCACCGGCAAAAAGGGCGATGACAGGGATCTTGGCGCCGCAAGGCATGAAGGGGGTCAGCATAGCGGTGGCACGGCGCTCACGCTCATTGCGGATGGTGCGGCTGGCCATGACGCCGGGGATAGCGCAGCCCGTACCGATGACAAAGGGAATCACGGACTTGCCGGAGAGGCCTACTTTTTTGAAGATGGGATCCAGCACCACGGAAACACGGGACATGTAGCCGCAGTCCTCCAGCAGGGCAATCAGGAAGTACATGATCATCACCAGGGGCAGGAAGCCAACCACAGCGCCCACGCCGCCGATGATACCGTCGGCCAGCAGAGCGGTCAGCAGGGGGTTGGCATCGGCCAGGGAGTCGGCCACAGAGCCCTGGAAGGTCTCGATCCAGCCCACCAGCGTATCTGCAATCAGCGGGCCTACCCAGGTCTGGGAGATCTGGAACACCAGGAACATGACGACGGCAAAAATGGGAATACCCAGGAATTTGTTGGTCAGCACGGCGTCGATGGCATCGCTGGTACCCTTCTCTTTCGTGAGGACTTTCCGCTTTTCCACCTGGGATACCAGAGAGTTGACGAAGGTGAAACGCTTGCGGTCCGCATCCTCCACGACCTTCTTGTCGGTCAGGTCAATGTCACCCTGGGAGTAAGGAGCCTTCTGTGCCTTGCCTTTTAGCTCGACAGCAGCGTCTACCACTGCCTTCAGTCCTTCAGCGGAAGTAGAGACGGTTTCCAGCACCGGGCAGCCCAGCTTGGTGGAGAGGGCGGCAGTGTCAATGGTGGTCTGCTTCTTGGCGTTGATGTCACTCTTGTTCAGAGCGACCACCACCGGAATGCCAAGCTCCAGCAACTGCGTGGTGAAGAACAAACTGCGGCTCAGGTTGGTGGCATCCACAATGTTGATAATGGCATCGGGGTGCTCATTGCGCACATAGGAACTGGTAATGCTCTCCTCCGAGGTAAAAGGGGACATGGAGTAGGCACCGGGCAGATCCACCGCGATCAGATCTTCGGTCCCGCTGTAATAGGCTTTCTTGATGGGGTGTTCCTTTTTCTCCACCGTCACGCCGGCCCAGTTGCCCACCTTTTCGTTCCGCCCGGTAAGGGCGTTGTACATGGTGGTCTTGCCGGAGTTCGGGTTGCCTGTCAAGGCAATACGCATGGGTAGTTCCTCCTCTTTTTGCTATTCTCTCTATTACAACACACAGCGGTTGCTGATGGCTAACCGACATGTGCAGTAGACACACATACTTTTAGAAACAGGGGGAGGGGAGGTAATTCAAATCAGAATTGCCTCCGCCAGTTGATTGTCAATATTATAGCGGCCGTCTTTGATAGAAACGACACAGCCACCCTTTAAGTGGGAGACTACCGTGATCGGCTCTCCTTCATAACATCCAAGCGAAAATAAAAACGCATTCAACTCTTCATCGTCCGTATCGATTCGCTGGATCGTGTACTCCGTTCCTTCCAAGGCTTCTTTCAAAGTCATATTCTTCACCTGTCAATAAAATGGTAGCTTTGGTTAGCGTATAACAACCAGAACCCATCAAAAAAGGTTAGACAACCCTAACCACTGCATCACAAATAATATATCACCAATACGCCTTTGTCAAGAACAAATTTGAAATTATACGCAACAGTGTAACGCAGGAAAAAGATAATCAAATTGAAACTTGCTGGTTTTCTGTGGTATAATGAGAAAAATAATACTGCTGGAGGTAGCCATGTCAATCCATGAGTCTGGCCAGATGTATCTGGAAACGATTTACATTCTCTCTCAGAATAAAAGCTATGTACGGGCTATTGATGTCGGAGAGCATTTAGGATATTCCAAGCCCAGTGTCAGCAGGGCTATGTCTATTTTAAAGAAAAACGGATATGTTCTGGTGGATGCAGACGGAGCGATCACATTAACGGAAAGCGGTATGGAAATTGCGCGAACTATGTATACCCGTCATACTGTCTTATCTGAAGTGCTAATGCGATTGGGTGTGGATGAGAAAACGGCAACAGAGGATGCGTGCAGAATTGAACATGTCATCAGCGAAGAGTCCTTTTTGGCAGTGAAAAAGCACTTGGAGTGGAGTGTTGCGCAGAGTGTGAAGGGGCAGCGTGACAGTGTAGAGTAAGCAGGAATACTCATTATGCAGATAAACTATCGTGCCCTAATAAAGCAACATGGCCGGCGTGGAATGTACCATGCCGGCCAGTTACTTTGAGGGGAGAAAGAGGAGGTGTTTCTGCTTTTTTTGGTAATATGTTGTGTACAGAAGGAACTTGAGTATTCAATGATCTAGTAACTATTTCTGGTATCAATTCAGGCCAGAGAGGCACCCAGGTTGCGGCATGCCGCCAGACCATCGTCATCCGGAGTTTCATTGCAGATCACGCTGTCACAGGCCAGATTAGCGCCGTCATCATTGCAGCGGGCTTCCCAACTGCGCATCCACTCGCCGTCGCCCCAGCCGTAGGAGCCGAACAGAGCGATGGTCTTTCCGCTCAGGCGGTTTTCACAGGCGGAAAACATGGGCTCAAATTCCATTTCCTCCAGCTGCTCAGCGCCCATAGAAGGACAACCAAAAGCAATGGCATCAAAGATGCCCACCTGATCTGCCGAAAATTCAGAGGCGGTCAGAACCGAAACCTCGGCGCCCTTCTCCTTGGCACCCTCTGCCACGGCCATTGCCATGGCTTCGGTATTACCCGTACCGCTCCAAAAAACAACTGCAACTTTACTCATAAGACACAACAACCTTTCTTCGTAATTTATTATGGCAGAAACATCAACCAGCTACTGTGAGCTGCTCGATGGACTTCCCTCGCAGCCACTGCCGGGAGTAGGCTTTGCTGCACATATCGTACTTTTCAAACGTATTCTTTGCTGTTTGTTCGTCGCCGTAGACCTTCCAGCATCCCACACACTTGTGCTTGCAGGCTCCATTTTGGATAAAACCTAACACGTCTTCCGGCGGATAGCTTAAAAACAGGCCGATCTCATGAGGAAATTCCTCTTCTGCGCAAAGGCGACGGATTAAATGAACCACGCAGCAGTACGGATTCTCCGGCGCGTATCCGTACTTCAGCAGAAGAGCTCTGGCACGTTGATCGGCCAAGTCGCACTCCAGCGCATGGGGACGATAAACATAAATCAAGGCACGTCCTCTGCGGACTCTGAGCGGCAAAACTCGGATTCCTTTCGGAACCAGCTTTTTATTCAATCGGCACAATTCTTTTGTCAGGTCTGTTCGGGAGGTACAGGGGCATGAGAACAGATTCCCTGTTTTGATTCCTGCCAGTGTAGGGGAACAATGGCGAACCAATAAATCCTCTGACATGGAAGCACCCCATTTCTCGGTCGAGAATGATTCTTCTAAGTGGTATGTTCTGTACAGCGGTTAGCAAATGCTAACTACTGCATAAAAAAATAATTTCCTGCGCTTGATTAGTTATTGCTAACTGACTGGTGTGATTATAAATGACTGGGATGAATTTGTCAAGATAATTTGTTCAGGCAAGGATGATGTAACTTCCGTGCCCCCTGCAATCCAGAAGTGAAATCTCACATTTTCTTGTATGAGAAATGCAGTAGGCGCATGGATTGGTGGTGAATTTTAGCAAGGAAAATTGCAGAAAGAGAAAATGCAGTCACGCTCTTTGCGTGACTGCATCAGCATAAAAAATCAAGTGTTTCGGTTGTCCAAACTATGGATAATACAGGCGATACCGGAAATCAGTGCAAGCAGGATCATCCCGCCAATAGCGTTATTAAACAGCGCTCCGAGAAACATACCCGCAATGCTGGCTACCACCATAATGATGACGGCAACAACGGTCTTGAACATGTAAGACCCTCCTTTTGCAATCAAAATATACGACAAGATAAGTATAGGGCCAACAGGGAGAGAAGTAAAGAGCAACGTTATCTCAGGATTGAAGTGGAGGAAATCTGACCTGTTTCAGCAAGAATGATTTTTACAAAAGATCTGCTCTGCTCAATAGTTAGCAAAAATTCACTTTTGTAAAACAATATGAGTGCTTCCTGGGGTGAATTTGTCAAGAGGAAAAGCATCGATCCGTGGTGAGCAGTCCATGACAATAACGAGATCCTGAAAAGAATATTATGCTTTTTTGTTCTTCAAAAATGTGCGGATTGCATGAATCAAGCAGAGCGCGGACATAAGGAGCTGTACCACTGCAAACCCCATATTACCTTCTGCATAATTGATCCATGAGATAGTAACCCAAATAACGACCGCGGCCAGCCAGCAGATGGGACCAATGTATTTTTTCATAATCTGCTCCTTTTAGTACATGAAAACTTGACTGTGGGTAGCCCAAGAAAAGGCCTGTCGACACAAAAAGGAAGATGACCTAACCTTTCGCAGAAGAACTCTCGTTGAGACATACAAATTCTCCTATTTCAACTCCTTCTTCCATACAGTGAATGTTGAGCCATCGTCATTTAATTGTAATTTATACCCGTATACCGCGTTTTTGCCGTCATAACTATATTGATAACCCGAAATATAAACAAGAGGGTCGCTGGTAATAAAGCCGCCGGTAGTCAATAAGATCTCATATTGGGAAATACCCTCTTCTGAAAGCATGGATGTAAAGAGCTCGTTTGTGTATGCCTCGGCCTTAACGCTTGTATCAAAAGCATCCTGTAAAGCGGAGGCTGTATCACCGCTTTGGTCCACAAAGGAAGCTGTGTTGCCGTCACATCCGGCAAGGATAGACAATAAGGCTGCGGTGAGAAAGAATAATATGATTTTTTTCGGTATGATAAATCACACTCCTTCATTTTCTTTTCTGGCGCAAATCTTGTGGTCCTCTCGGCAAGCGGCTCGCCGCGCAAGGTTTTTGATTTTCTGGCACCCAAATACAATTGCTGCACAAAACAGAAAAGCGGTCAACCCATGTTCGAAAAACTGCACATTGATACCTCCCCTACAAATTCTGCGATGTCACTCCTATCTCAACGGAATTAAGATCAATGGCGACGAGAGAAACCGTAAATTGGATGCGATTTAGAATCGAGATTATATTGGACTATTCCTATCCTGCATTGCCTGGTGTCTTACTGTGTTGTACGCTCTCCGGCGGAATTTTTCGGGCAATCAGGCAGCACAGCGGCGCATATTTGCTGCCCAAAAGCTGGTGATGTATGATTGCATATTTGCGCTCGGACAAGTATGCCATCAGTTTCCCTGCGGTCCAGCGGTGATAGACATGAAAGCCAGACAAACCCATGACCCAGAGCCGAAATCCGGCCCAGCGGCCGTTTCCCCAGACAAAGGTGGGGGCAAAAAGGAACCCGCCTGGCTTTAATACCCGCCAGGCTTCTGACAGAGCTTTTTCCGGCTGCGGCATAATATGGAGCGCATTGGAAATTACCACCGCATCAAAGCTCTCGGGGCCATAGGGCAGCTTTGTGGCATCCTGGACTGAGAAATGCAGGCGCGATGTATGAAGCTGTTTTTTTGCCTGCGTCACCATCTCAGGAGAGAAATCAGTGGCTTCCCAAGTGCGAACATACGGTGATAAGGGCACTGATAACTGTCCTGTACCGCAGGCAAGTTCCAGTACATCCATATCACGCTTCAGGAAGGGACGGATTGCTTTATGGATTTGCAGGTACATTCTCTCTGAGCGACGCATAAGCGCAGAATAGTTTTTTGAATATCTGTCCCAGAATCGTTTGTCATCCATAGAAAAGTACGCTCCATTTCGGTTAGTAAAAGCTAACTAAATATTACTATAGAATTCTAAGCATTGCAAGGTGGTACACCAACGAAAGTTTGAACATACTTCCGTCTTTTTACAGCCACAGGACCGTACTCCAGATGACCCACCCATGGTCTTGTTCCCACCGGCTGCGCATCAGAAGAAGGGGAACCGACTGCTCATTGTCAGTCGGTTCCCCTGGAAGTATCGAATGTAAAGATTTTATCGCCCTCATTATGATTGCTTCCATCGCAGCAGCATGGCGGAGTTGATGATCACGACAACGGAGCCTGCGTTATGTACCAGAGCACCCACCACAGGGCCAAGCAGTCCTGTGATTGCCAGGGCAATGGCCAGAAAATTCAGCCCCATGGAGAAGGTGAGATTCAGTTTGATCGTCTTCATCATCTTTTTGGACAGGGCAAGCAAATGGGGCAGCTCCTTAATCTCGTCATCCACCAAAGCAATATCCGCAGCGTCTACGGCAATGTCACTGCCTACGCCGCCCATGGCAATGCCCACATTGGCCTTTTTCAGCGCCGGTGCGTCATTGATCCCGTCACCGATCATGCAGACATCGTTTCCAAGTTTTTGGAAGGCTCCGATCTGGTTGAGCTTGTCCTCGGGCAGGCAGTTTGCGTGGATCTCGCGGATGCCCAGCTGTTTTCCAATGACATCGGCCGCGTTCTGGTGATCCCCCGTCAAAAGGACAGGCTGAACGCCAAGGACATGAATCCGTCGGATCATCTCGGGGCTTTCCTGACGAACGGTATCAGACAGGACGATATAACCCGCCAGAGTATCATCAATGGCAAGGTATATCACCGTGCAGCCATCCAAGAGATATTTTCCCGCTGCGGCGGCAAGTGTGCGGGAAATGGTCATGTCTTCCAGCAGCTTCAAATTTCCGGCTCTCACCGTTTTGCCGTTTACGACGGCGGTCACACCTGCGCTGGGGATCATGGTGAACTTCTCTGCCTGCTCCGGAAGCAGGCCCGTTTTCTGCCGGTAGCAGGAGACCACCGCTTTACCCAGCGGGTGCTCGGAAAATTGTTCGGCTGCGGCGGCATAGGCATAGATCTCTTCTTTTGTAAAGCCGGATATGCTACTGACCACGGTGACTTCTGGCTTTCCGTAAGTCAGGGTGCCGGTTTTGTCAAAGGTGATCTTGGAAACCTTGGCGAGCCGTTCCAGCGCGTCTCCCTGCCGGACAAGGAATCCGTGCTTTGTCGCATTTCCGATAGCGGCCATGATCGCGGTGGGGGTAGCGAGAACCAGCGCACAGGGGCAGAATACCACCAGAATGGTTACCGCACGGATGATTTCTCCTGTGAAGAACCAGGTAAGCGCTGCTGCGCTCAGTGCGATCACCACGATCCAGGTTGCCCATCGGTCCGCTAAGCCCACGATTTTGGCCTTTTCAGCATCAGCGGACTGTACCAGGCGAATCATTCTTTGGATGGAGCTGTCCTCGCCCACCTTGGTCGCTTCCATTTCAAATACGCCGAATTGATTTACCGTCCCGGAAGAAACATCGTCGCTGGCGGCCTTATCCACAGGCAAGGACTCGCCGGTCATGACCGCCTGGTTGATGGAGGTCTGTCCGGATACGATCACGCCGTCTACCGGGATGGTCTCACCCGGCAGCACCCGGATGCGGTCGCCGATCTTCACCTGTTCGGACGGAATGATATTCTCACCCTCCGGTGTCAGAACTCTTGCGGTCTGCGGCGTCAGATGCACCAGCTTCTCAATGCCTGCTCTGGCCTTGGATACCGTCAGATCTTCAAGCAGTGCGCCCAACTGCATAATAAATGCCACTTCGCCGGCGGCAAAGTCTTCCCCGATCAAAACGGAGGCAATCAGTGCAAGAGACACGAGGACATCTGCCTTGATGTCAAACGCGGTGATCAACCCGATTACCGCCTCCATGATGATGGGCAGTCCGCATAGAATAATTGCGATCCAGGCCGCATCAAAGGGGAGGGGGAGTAAGTCAAAAATACTGATGACCAGGGAAATCCCACCAAGCACCAGACATGTAATATCTTTCGGAATCCCACCCCACTCCAGGATTCCTTCCATCTTCTCAATTATCTTTCCCATGTAATCCCTTCCTTTCATACATATAGGGGTATGGGCTTATAATACATATAGGGGTATGGGTTTGTCAAGGAAAAAGAGAGCGGCAGCCCTGATGGCTGCCGCTCCCACGTTCTAGCTTATATGTTTGCAAACCGTTCCACTGCTTTGGTGAAATTTTCGATCGTTTTATCCGGGTCACCATGTTCGATTCCGTCTCTGACACAATGCTTGATATGGCCTTCCAAGACGACTTGGCCGGCTTTGTGTAAAGCGGATTTTGCCGCATTGATTTGTGAGAGGATATCTTCACAGGCTACATCTTCATCTACCATCCTGTCAATTGCCTGCACCTGACCGATGATTTTTTTTAACCGGCGATGAAGATTCTCTGCATCCATACATTGTCTCATAGGGCACCTCCATACTATAAGGGGTATGCGTATATAATACTTTACCTGTTTCTCAATGTCAATCAATCTTTGAAAAGGAGCAGCACAGAGAGAATTTGCAAAGAACGGATTACCCCTTTTTAATTGTTTTCACAAATAAATACATTGTTTATTTTCTCGTGTGTAAGCGTAAATTAAAAGTAAAAATGGAAGCGTCCCCAGACAACTCTGATGGGGACGCTTCCGTTTTATCTTTTACCGGTTTCGATCAGTCATCCTCCAACAGCTTGGAGGGCTGGATCTTAAGCACTTGGGCGACTTTGAACAGGGTTTCCAGTGAAACACCCCGAATCGTTCCTGTCCCTTCTACCTGGCCAATAAAATTGACACTTTTTCCGATTCGTTCAGCAAGAATCTCCTGTGTCAATCCCGCCTTTTTTCTGTAATATGCAATCTTCAAGCCCAGAGTGATATAGCGTTCTGGAAACTCCGTCTGCATCATACCACCTCCTCGTATAATAAGTTTCAAAGTTAATAAATTCAGGTATCAGCAGGCTTT
>ERZ1643246.1448-NODE-1448-length-25861-cov-11.464311_pt1 | contig 25861 bp, 24 predicted proteins | sample MGYA00579265_ERZ1643246 | MGnify/ENA primary metagenome ERZ1643246 (study PRJEB29033, sample SAMEA4952261) | chicken gut metagenome | biome: Broiler Chicken; feature: Gastrointestinal Tract; material: Caecum | place: Ireland | collected 2018 | study: Broiler...
GTGGGCATCCGCCCGGACAATTTATATTGCACGGTATCGGAATTCTGTGATAAAATAAAATACAGTGCAAGTAAACCTGAGCATGCCTGAAATTGACAGATAAGCTCGTATCCGGACATATTCGGAGCGGGTTAAGAGCGCATCGGAAATGTGTAGATTATTTCTTCAGGATGCGTTCTGGAAAGGAATACGACAGATGATACATGCAGTCATTTTCGATATGGACGGAACCCTGGTGGACACGGAGAAATATCTGGTGGAATACTGGGAAAAAGCCGGAAAGCTCTGCGGTTATCCGATGACGCGTGAGGATGCGCTGTTTCTCAGGAGTCTCGCAGCAGAGTATGCGGTTCCTGCGATGAAGCAGCGTCTCGGCGATGATTTCGATTACCACAAGGTGCGCAGCCTTCGGATCCGACTGATGGATCGGGCAAAGCTGCCGACGGAACGGAAACCCGGTGCAAAAGAGGTGCTGGTCCGGCTGAAAGAGCGCGGGATCCGCACTGCAGTGGCCACGGCTTCCGCCGAGGAAAAGGCGCGGAGAGTCCTTACGGAAACCGGACTTTACGATAGCTTTTCCTGTGTGGTCTGTGCGCCGGATATGGAACACGGAAAACCGATGCCGGACGTCTATCTGCATGCATGCCGGGTGCTTGGAGAAAAACCGGAAAATTGTATGGCGGTGGAGGATTCTCCCAATGGTGTCCTGTCGGCGTATCGCGCAGGTCTCCGTACGGTGATGGTGCCGGATCTGACACTGCCGGGAGAAGAGATCCGGGGCTGTCTGTATGGGGTGGCGGACAGCCTCCCGGAAATCCTGGATTTTATCGACTGACCGATGGCGGCTGTTCCGGATTGCCGGACCGGCCGGTGAGGGAAGCAGGATCCGGAAAAGAAGGAGAGAGACAGGGTATGCAGAAACAGAAGATACAGAAAGAAGAAGTACAGGAACAGGAGACGAAGAGGCCGGAAAAAACCAGATATCATCTGGTCTTTTCCGGGAGCGTTCAGGCCGTGGGATTTCGCTACAGGGCAGTACATGCAGCGGGAAGCCTGGGCCTTACCGGCTGGGTAAAAAACTGCTGGGACGGAACAGTGGAGATGGAGGCGCAGGGACGCCCGGAGGAGATCCGCCGGATGATCGGTATGATCGCAGATTCCCGTTACATAAACATTGAGAATGTTCAGGCAAAAGAGATCGCGCTTGAGACAGAGAGCGGATTTCATATCCGCTGAGCGGATTTCTTGTAACAGTTCAGCCAGCAGAACTGTAATGATCTCTTACGGCTTTGGCGGTTTCGGAGGAAGCTCCACCAGGATAATGTCATCCCCGATCTGGCGGATGCAGTTCCAGGGAATGATGATATCGCCGTCTCTGCCAAAGATACCGCAGAATCTGGCGGGACCCGGGAGGATCAGTGCAGTGATCTGTCCGGTAGCACAGTTGAATTCCACATCGATCGGGCAGCCGAGACTCTTGCAGGTACAGATGTTGATCACTTCCTTCTGGCGAAGATCCACAACACGCATAGAACCCTCCTCATTAAGGAATGATTACTATAATATATGAGACTGCCGGGCGTGGAGAGAACAGAGAGAGCCGGAATTCCAAAACGATAACGAATAGAAAAGAGAGGATAAAAAACCATGAGATGTCCGTTTTGTAATCAGGATAACACGCGAGTGGTGGATTCGCGTCCGGTGGAGGATAACAATGCCATTCGCCGCCGCAGGATGTGTGATGCCTGCGGCCGCAGATTTACGACTTATGAGAAAGTGGAGACGATTCCGCTGATCGTCATAAAGAAAGATCAGAACCGGGAACAGTACGACCGCCGCAAGATCGAGACGGGGATCCTCAGAGCCTGCCACAAGCGTCCGATTTCCGCGGAACAGATCACAGAACTGGTCAACCGGGTGGAGACGGAGATCTTCAACCGGGAAGAACGGGAGATCCAGAGCTCGGAGATCGGCGAGCTGGTGATGAATTATCTGAAGGATCTGGATCAGGTGGCGTATGTGCGGTTTGCCTCTATCTACCGGGAGTTCAAGGACGTCAATACCTTCCTGGATGAACTGAAAAAAATGTTGAATTAGGGCGTTGGTTAAGTATTGACTCATCTGACGAAAAGTAGTATAGTCATAGATAAATTAACGCATTAACGCTTTTGCTTGCTAAAGCCTTAATGGCGTGGAGAGTGAGGAGAATATAATGAAAAAGAAAGTGATATCTTTGATGCTGACGGCGCTCATGGCAGGAACCGCGCTGGCAGGGTGCGGATCTGACACCGCAAGTACATCGGGATCCTCTGCGCAGACAAGCAGCGCTGCTTCTGCTGCAGAAAGCGGTTCGGAAGCATCGGGAAGCGCATCGGGAGAGTCCTTCACTATTGGTGTCTGCCAGCAGCTGGAACACGCGGCTCTGGATGAGGCGACCCAGGGATTCCAGGACGCCTGCGAGGAGATGTTCGGCGCGGATAATGTCACGATCAATGTCCAGAACGGACAGAATGAGCAGAGCAACTGCGCAACCATCGCAAACGACTTTGTCGCCCAGGATGTGGATCTGATTCTTGCGAACGGGACGACTGCTCTGCAGTGTGCGGCAGCGGCGACGAATACGATCCCGATCCTCGGAACATCCATTACAGATTACGGAACCGCGCTCGATATTTCCGACTGGACCGGAACAACAGGAACAAATATTTCCGGAACCAGTGATCTGGCGCCGATCGATGAGCAGGAGGATATGCTCCTGGAACTTCTTCCGGATGTGGAAAAAGTAGGGATCCTTTACTGTTCAGCGGAACCGAACTCCGAATATCAGGCGAACCTGTTCGCGGAAGCGCTTGAGGAAGACGGAATCGATTACGCGGAATTCACCGCTGCAGATTCCAATGAGATCCAGTCGGTCGTGACAAATGCGATCGCAGAGTGCGACGCGCTGTACATTCCGACAGACAATACGATGGCTTCCAGCACAGAGATCATTAACAACGTATGCGAGCCCGCGGGAGTTCCGATCATCGCCGGAGAGCAGGGAATCTGTTCCGGATGCGGTATCGCTACCTTGTCAATCAGTTATTATGATATCGGATACAAAGCCGGCGAGATGGCTTATGATATCCTGGTGAACGGTGCGGATGTGACGACGATGGAGATCGAGAGCGCTCCGAATGTGACAAAGATGTACAATCCGGAACTGTGTGAGGCGTTGGGCATCACTGTACCGGATGGATATGAGGCGATTGAAGAATAAGCGAAAGATTCGTGCAGGGCTGTCATCTGAGCAGAAATGCTGGAGAACAGCCCTGTTTCTTCGCAGTCAGAAAAAGTAAAGAAGAGAGGTACAGAGAAAATGATACTTGCATATTTTTCTTCCCTGGATCCGACGGCGCTGGTTCGGGCGCTTCCGGGAAATGTGGCTCAGGGAATCATCTGGGGAATTATGGCGTTGGGTGTTTATATCACGTTCCGGTTGCTTGATTTTGCCGATCTGACGGTAGACGGTTCTATGGCTACCGGAGGGGCTGTGGCGGTCATGCTGATTCGCGGCGGAATGCATCCGGCGCTGGCACTCGTATTTGCGTTCCTGGCGGGTATGGCTGCCGGTTTTGTCACTGGAATCCTCCATACGGCGCTTGGCATTCCGGGCATTCTGGCCAGTATTCTGACCCAGATCTCATTGTATTCCATCAACCTCGGCATTATGGGAAAAGCGAATCAGGCGATCAACGTCGATCAGTATGAACTGGTGGCTTCCCTGCGCTATGTGACGGCGGAGATGGACGTGAGAGTTTTATTTTTCCTTAGAATGATCATCGGAGCTATCCTTCTGATCGCGCTGCTTTACTGGTTCTTTGGAACGGAACTGGGCGCGTCGATCCGCGCTACCGGCTGCAATCCGCAGATGGCCAGCGCTCAGGGGATTAATACCAGTTTTTGTAAAGTGCTCGCGCTGATGCTGTCCAACGGTCTGGTTGGTCTGTGCGGAGGTGTCTATGCACAGTACCAGGGCAGTGCGGACGTCAACATGGGCCGCGGTGCGATCGTCATCGGCCTGGCCGCAGTGATCATCAGCGAAGTGCTGTTCGAGAAATTGTGTGCGGGAAGAAAAATGGCGTTTGCATTCTCCTTGTTTGCAGTGTTTATCGGTGCCATCCTGTACTATGTGGTGATCGCGTTTGTGCTTTGGCTGAAGATGCCGTCCGATTATATGAAACTGTTTTCGGCGGTGGTTGTGGCCTGCTTCCTGTCAGTGCCGTATCTGAAGCAGAAATATTCGAAAAAGAAGAAAGGGGCTGTGAAAGCATGAGAACGATGCTGGAAATTCAGGATGTTCATAAAACCTTTAACCCTGGTACCATCAATGAGAAAGTGGCGCTGGACGGTGTGAATCTTACGCTGGAGGAAGGCGATTTTGTCACGATCATCGGCGGCAACGGCGCAGGAAAGTCCACGACTCTGAATGCCGTGGCGGGAGTGTTCGGCGTTGACAGCGGCAGGATCATCGTGGATGGAGACGACATCACGCGGTTGCCGGAATATAAGCGAGCGGCGTTTTTAGGGAGAGTTTTTCAGGATCCGATGACGGGAACAGCCGCGACCATGTCCATCGAGGATAACATGGCGATTGCTGCGAGAAGAGGCACGTTCCGGGGTCTTCGCTGGGGCGTCACGAAGAAGGAAAGGGAAAATTTCAGAGAGCAGCTCCGCATGCTGAACCTGGGACTGGAGGACCGGCTGACCAGCAAGGTGGGCCTGCTGTCGGGCGGACAGCGCCAGGCAATCACACTTCTGATGGCGTCTTTGAAAAAGCCGAAGCTTCTTCTTCTTGACGAGCACACGGCGGCGCTTGACCCGAAAACCGCGGCAAGGGTACTGGAAATATCCGACAGGATCATTGAGGAACACCACTTGACAGCAATGATGGTAACGCATAATATGAAAGATGCGATTACTCACGGAAACCGTCTGGTCATGATGCACAATGGCCGTATTATCTACGACGTTTCCGGAGAGGAAAAGAAAAATCTCAAGGTATCCCAGCTTCTTGAAAAATTCGAACAGGCAAGCGGTGAAGAGTTTGCCAATGACAGGATGATGCTGGCCTGACCTTCGGAAGAAAGAAGGAGTGTATACTTATGCGAACATTCAATAAATCGTCGAAACTGGACAATGTACTGTACGATGTGCGCGGCCCGGTCGTAGAGGAAGCGGGGCGTATGGAAGCTCAGGGCAGGCGTGTCCTGAAGCTGAATATTGGGAATCCAGCGCCCTTCGGTTTTTCTGCGCCCCAGGAAGTCATTGAAGATATGATGACAAATGTAAAGGACTCTCAGGGATATTCGGATTCCCGAGGGATCTTTGCGGCGCGCAAGGCGATCATGCAGTACTGTCAGACCAAGAATATTCCGAATGTGACGATGGATAATATTTATACGGGAAATGGCGTCAGCGAGCTGATCAATCTGGCGATGCAGGCGCTTCTGGATGACGGAGACGAGATTCTGATCCCTGCGCCGGATTATCCGCTGTGGACTGCCTGCGCGACGCTGGCCGGGGGGAAAGCGGTCCATTATATCTGTGATGAAGAGTCGGACTGGTATCCGGATCTTCAGGATATGGAAAGAAAGATCACGGACAGGACAAAGGCGATCGTTATTATCAACCCCAACAATCCCACCGGAGCGCTGTATCCGGAGGATGTACTGAAAGGAATCGTCAGGCTGGCGCGGGAGCATGAGCTGATGATCTTTTCTGACGAAATTTATGATCGCCTAGTGATGGACGGACTGAAGCATACATCGATCGCTTCTCTGGCCCCGGATGTATTCTGTGTGACGTTTTCGGGACTTTCCAAATCGCACATGATCGCCGGGTTCCGGATCGGATGGATGGTATTGAGCGGTGCGAAGGAGAAAGCGGAGGGTTATATCGAGGGATTGAACATGCTCTCCAATATGCGCCTGTGCTCCAACGTTCCGGCCCAGTCTATCGTGCAGACGGCGCTCGGAGGTTATCAGAGCGTCAATGAGTATATCGTTCCGGGCGGAAGGATTTATGAACAGAGAAATTATATTTACGAGGCGCTGAATGAAATTCCGGGTATCACGGTGAAAAAGCCGAAGGCGGCTTTCTATATATTCCCGAAGCTGGATACCGCGAAGTTCAATATCCATGATGACGCTCAGTTTGCCCTGGATTTTCTGAGAGAAAAGCAAGTATTGGTTGTTCAGGGAAGCGGTTTCAACTGGTTCGAGCCGGATCATTTCCGGATTGTCTATCTCCCGGATCTGAGGACGCTGGAGACAGCGGTAAAAAAACTGGGCGATTTTCTGGACGGATATCATCAGAGATAAGAGTGCAGAAACCATGAAAAATACTTCGCAGAGCGCTGCGGCGGATGGAACGGATGTTTCCGGGATGTCCGCCGCAGAACAGAAACAGGAGGGAGCAGATTTCATGAAAGAGAAAAAAGACCGGGACGATGAGATCCTGGTATGTACGGAATGTCATCACCATCAGCATATCTCCAGAGAAGAAATTCCTTCGGATGAGATCCTGTATCAGATGGCGGAACTTTTTAAGACCTTCGGGGATCCGACGAGGATCCGGATCCTCACTGCACTCTCTCGTCAGGAGATGTGTGTCTGTGATATTGCAGAACTTCTCGGTATGAGTCAGAGCGCGATTTCCCATCAGCTGCGCGTTCTCAAGCAGATGGAACTGGTAAAGTTCCGTAGAGAAGGAAAGACAGTGTTCTATTCTCTTGCGGATTCACATGTCTCGACGATACTTGCACAGGGTCTGGATCACGTATGTGAATAAATAATTTCCCGAAAGTTAAAAGTGTTACAAAAATTAATAAAAAATTCAGTATACTTACAGTTCATTTAATGATATACTATGCTTAACGATATTTCAGCGATGATTTCTCTGCTTTTAAACAGACAAATTAATTGATGAAAAACAGTGACAGTTCAGCGGACTGAACTGTCACGAAAAAAGATATCAAAATTCACAGGAAACCACTGGTGAGGGGTGAAAGGTTTGAAACTGGACAAAAAAGCAATGCGCAGCCTTGAATTCCTGATTGTGTTCACTGTCGCTGTAATCATTGCAGGCATCAACATCAAGTCTATCTGGCATGGGATTATCACGTTGCTCGGTCTGTTTACTCCGTTTATAGTCGGAGCTGCTCTGGCGTTTGCCATTAATATTATGATGAGTTTTCTGGAACGCCATATTTTCCGCAATCGTTATACGAAAGATAACAGATATTTGAAGCATTTCCGCCGTCCGGTCAGTATGATACTGGCGATCTTGTTTTGGATCGCGATCATTGTCCTGATCTTTTCGTTCGGAATACCGCAGCTAGGAACCGCAACGGGAAAACTCGTGAGCAACATTCAGACGGGAATGCCGGTCCTGGCGGGCTGGCTGGAGCATACGCTGCTGAAAGATTCTCCGGAGACGTGGGCAAAGATCGAGCCGTTTTTTGAAAACAGCATTGATCAGCTGGACTGGAATGCGATCTTGAATACCGTCACCGGATTTTTGAAAAGCGGAGTGACTTCCACGATGTCCGACACGATGAACACGGTCTGGTCGATTGCGGGACGGTTGGTGTCCAGCGTCGCGGAAGCGATCATCGCACTGGTCTTTGCGTGTTATCTGCTGGCGAAAAAGGAGAAATACGGCCGGCAGATCAGAAAACTGCTCTGTGCGTTTTTCCCGGAGAAAGCAGTGAAAAAGATCCTGGGCGTTTCCGGTCTGTGTTATACGACGTTTTCCAGGTTTGTGACCGGACAGTGTCTTGAGGCGTGTATTCTCGGGATGATCTTTTTTGTTGTGCTGAGCATCGGAAGGTTTCCGTATGCTCCGCTGATTGCTGTGTTTATCGGTTTTACGGCTTTGATCCCGATCTTCGGGGCGTTTATTGGATGTATTGTCGGAGCGTTCCTGATCCTGACGGAGAATCCGCTGAAAGCGTTGATCTTTATCATTATCTTCCTCATTGTTCAGCAGATCGAGGGAAATCTGATCTACCCGAGAGTCGTCGGCGGTTCCATTGGCCTGCCGGGGATTTGGACGCTGGTTGCGGTGACTGTGGGAGGAAGTCTTTTCGGAATCATCGGTATGCTTGTATTCATTCCGCTGTCCTCTGTATTTTACAAGCTGCTCCGCGGAGAGGTGAACCGGCGGATCCGAAAAAAAGAAGATCTGATCAAGAGAGAAAAAGAGAAGGAGGAACAATTACATAAGGAAACTGTAGAGACAGAAAAAAGCTCAAAGGAATAAGAAAGGGGAATGAGCATATGGCATTTAATATGAAAGTAACACCGGAAATCGAAGCGCTGACAGATGTTTGTCTGGAAAATTCCAAGATGGATCCGGAACTGTACAGCAAATATGAAGTAAAACGTGGACTGCGTGATATCAACGGTGTGGGCGTCCGTGCGGGTCTGACCAGGATTTCCAATATTATTGCGTACAAAGAGATTGACGGTGTAAAAACACCCTGTGATGGAGAATTGTATTACCGTGGGATTAATATCCTGGATCTGACCAAGGGCTTTCTCGGCGAGGGACGTATGGGATTTGAGGAAGTCTCTTATCTTCTGCTGTTTGGCAAGCTTCCGACCAGAGAGGAACTGACCCACTTCGATGAAATCCTGAAGGCGCAGCAATCGCTTCCGAAAAATTTTGTCCGTGACGTCGTGATGAAAGCGCCCAGCAGGGATATGATGAACACGCTGTCACGAAGCGTTCTGACACTGTATGCTTATGACACTCACGCGGACGATACCAGTCTTTCCAATGTACTTCGCCAGTGTATTACGCTGATCTCAGTCTTTCCGATGCTTTCGGTATACGGTTATCAGGCGTATAATCATTATATTAAAGGAAAGAGTCTCTATATTCACAATCCTTCCAAAAAACTTTCCACAGCGGAAAATATTCTCAGAATGCTCCGGCCGGATATGAAGTACACACAGCTGGAAGCGATGATCCTGGATCTTGCGCTGGTGCTTCACATGGAGCATGGAGGAGGAAACAACTCTACCTTTACGACCCATGTGGTAACCTCTTCCGGAACAGATACTTACTCGACGATCGCGGCTGCTCTTGGTTCTCTGAAAGGACCGAAACACGGCGGTGCGAACATTAAAGTGGTGCGCATGTTTGACGAGATGAAGAAACAGGTGCATGACTGGGAGGATCACGATGAGGTCGGCGATTACCTGAGAAAGCTGCTTCACAAAGAAGCGTTTGACAAGAAGGGCCTGATCTATGGAATGGGACATGCGGTATATTCCATTTCGGACCCGAGAGCGGAGATGTTTAAGAGTTTTGTGGAAAAGCTTGCGAAAGAGAAACACAGAGAGAAAGAATACCGCTTGTATGCGACTGTTGCGGAACTGGCGCCGAAGATCATCGGAGAAGAGCGCCACATTTACAAGGGCGTTGCGGCCAACGTGGATTTCTACAGCGGATTTGTTTACAGTATGCTGGATCTTCCTCTGGAGCTGTATACACCAATGTTTGCGTGTGCGAGAATCGTCGGATGGAGCGCGCATCGTCTTGAGGAACTGATCAATACGGATAAGATCATCCGTCCGGCTTATAAGAATGTTCAGGAAGAAATGCCGTACGTTCCTCTGGATCAGCGCTGACTGTTTTTATATGGACGGCGGTAAGAATTTGCAGTCCTGCGGGCGGCACAGACGGCTGCCGCCCGCAGGAAAACCGGGATTATCGTTACCGTTCAGCGATCCGCTGTCATGAGGACCGCTGAACGGTAACGATAATTCTTTATGAATTTTCGTTGGAGAGATGATAAGATGAAGAAAAAGGGATTGATCCTGGAAGGAGGAGCCACCAGAGGGGTGTTCACAGCGGGTGTGCTGGATTACCTGATGGAGCGGGACTGTTATTTTCCCTATGTGGTGGGCGTGTCGGCAGGCTCCTGTAATGCGATCGACTATGTTTCCAGGCAGAAAGGACGGACCCGGGAGTGCATGATCATCCGGGAAAAGCAATACAGTTACCTGAATAAAGATCTGAAAAAGCTGATCCGTGAGCGGAGTCTCTTCGATATGGATATGATCTTTGACCGGTTTCCCCGGGAAATTTTTCCGTTTGATTTCGAAACCTATTTTGCCTCACCAATCAAATGTGAGCTGGTGCTGACCAACTGTATTACCGGAAAAGCAGAATATCTGGAGGAGAAAAGCGACAAGGACCGGCTTCTGGCAATCGCCCGGGCTTCGAGCAGTATGCCCCTGGCGAGTCCGATGGTATATGTGGACGGTGTTCCCTACCTGGACGGCGGGATCGCCGATTCGATTCCGGTCATCCATTCACTGAAAACGGGACATCAGAAGAATGTGATCGTTCTGACAAGGAATTATGGATACCGGAAGAAAATAAAAAGCCATACCAAAGAACTGTATCTGGCGGCTTACAGAAAATATCCGAATCTTGCGCGGGCGCTGATCCGCCGTGCATTCGTATATAATCGTACGCTGGATCTGATTGAAAAGTGGGAGCTTGAGGGGAAAGTATACGTGATCCGCCCACAGATCCCTCCGGTTTCCCGGGTGGAACAGAATTATGAGGTCCTGACGAACTTCTATCAACACGGATATGACAGAATGAAACAGCAGTATGAGGAAATGATGGAGTTTCTGGAAAAATAGCCGATGTTTCAGGCGGATGATCTGAGCGGCGGGAAGGAATTACGGAAGAAGCATGAGAAACAGAAAAAAATACCGGTTGTTTTCTCTGGAACGGTTTTATCCCGAGCGGGTAGAGAACAGCACATACAGGATTGACTTTGAGGAACTGTACCGGAAAGGGTATCGGGGTGTGATCTTTGATATCGACAATACTCTGGTCCCTCACGGAGCGCCGGCGACAAAAGAAGCCGTCCGTTTTTTCAAAAAGCTTCGCAGGATCGGTTTTCGGACCTGCCTGCTGTCCAACAACCGTAAAGCGCGGGTGGCGCCGTTTGCGGAAGCGGTGGGATCGGATTACATTGAGAATGCGCACAAGCCATCGATAAAGAACTATCGGAAAGCCTGCGAGAAAATGGGTGTCACCACGGAAGAGGCGGTTTTTGTGGGCGATCAGCTGTTTACGGACGTGTACGGGGCGAAACGTGCCGGCATATACCAGATCCTGGTAAAGCCCATACACCCGAAAGAGGAGATCCAGATCGTCCTGAAACGGAAACTGGAGAAGGTCGTCCTTTCCTCTTATGCGCGGAAGAAAGACAGCAGAAACAGGAAACCATCCGGAAAGTAAAATCCCGGGCCGCGCAGTTTTGCGCGGAGAGAGCGCACATCCGGCGTGGAAAAAAATGGGGACGGAACAAAAAAACAGTTGAAAAATCCGGTAAAATATTATATTATATAATAAGTTTATGCCGCGTATTTTCGTGGCGCTACATTGAAGGAGGAATATCGTATGATATCAGCAGGAGATTTTAGAAATGGCATTACGCTGGAGATTGACGGCCAGGTTGTTCAGATCCTCGAGTTCCAGCATGTAAAACCAGGAAAAGGCGCTGCATTCGTTAGAACAAAACTGAAAAATGTAATAAATGGAGGTGTTGTAGAGCGCACCTTCCGTCCGACCGAGAAGTTCCCGCAGGCACGTATCGAGCGTGTGGATATGCAGTATCTGTATTCTGACGGAGAGCTGTATTACTTCATGAACGTAGAAAATTACGAGCAGATCGCACTGAACGAGGAAACCATCGGCGACGCCCTGAAATTCGTAAAAGAGAACGAGATGGTAAAAGTATGTTCTTACAACGGCAACGTATTCGCAGTCGAGGCGCCGCTGTTCGTAGAACTGGAGATCACCGATACCGAGCCTGGCTTCAAGGGCGACACCGCGCAGGGCGCGACAAAACCGGCGACCGTTGAAACCGGCGCGACCGTACAGGTTCCGCTGTTCGTAAACCAGGGCGATGTGATCAAAATTGACACAAGAACCGGAGAGTACCTGTCCAGAGTATAATTTCCCGGCATAAAACAGAAGATTTACCCCCGCAGCCATATCCGTGGCCGCGGGGGTTCTTTTATTAACAGACAGTGATAGCAGCAAATCTGACGCACATATATATACCGACAACACCAGCCGCACACGCCCTCATCCCGAGAAAAAGCCAGACACAGAAACAGGGAGGCGGTCCGCCCCATACCGCCGGCGCCCCGCCTCCCTGTTTCTGTGTCGTCCGTTTCCCCACAAAAAATACAACTTGTAAAGAGGAACGTACAAGTTGTATACTGGTTACAGATATCGAAAAACGGTGTAATATCCCGGAACCGGTCAATGGGATGTAAAGCTGAGACTGCAGTCAGTTTTAGAGGTATCGTTACAGTTCAGTCAGATCTGCGTGCTTCCTGCGCAAGCGCAGGAAGACACAGAGTCCGCGGGCATCCGGCCCATCGCAAAGCAATCTTCAACGGACAGAAAGGAGTACGGCATGGAGAAGGAGAGCGGAAAATCCAAGTATTACAGCCTGATGGAAGAGCTGAAGGAAAAGATCCTTTCCGGCCAGATCAGGGCGGGTGAGAAGCTTCCGTCGGAAAATGAGCTTTCTGCTCAGTATGGTCTGAGCCGCCATACGGTCCGCAAAGCCCTCTCGATCCTTGAGAATGACGGCTACGTCACTGCTTATCATGGTCGCGGGACTTTCTGTTCGGAGCGAATGATACAGAGGCATAATTCAAAGAATATCGCCGTAGTGACGACTTACATTTCGGACTATATCTTTCCCAGGCTGATCCAGGGAATGGACAGGGTGCTGACGGCCAACGGCTACAGTATCATCCTGAAAAATACCGGAAACAGCCGCAGCAACGAAGCCAAGGTTCTCCAGGACCTTCTGAACAAACCGATCGACGGGCTGATTATAGAGCCGAGCAAAAGCCAGATCCTCTGCCGGCATCTGAACCTGTATCAGATGCTGGATCAGTATGAGATTCCCTATGTCTTTATTCAGGGAAGCTATCCACAGATGACGGATAAACCGCATATTCTGATGGACGACTGTAAAGGAGGTTATCTGCTGACCAGGTATCTGATTGACACCGGACACCGGAAGATCGCCGGGGTGTTCAAAGCGGATGACAGTCAGGGAGCGCAGAGACATCTGGGTTATACCAGGGCGCTGAATGAAGCCGGGATCCCCTATGATCCGGAACTGGTCGTCTGGTTTCATACGGAAGACCGGAAACAGAAACCGGGACTTATGATGAAACTGTTCCTTGAGGCGGGGAGAGAATTTGACGCGGTGGTCTGCTACAATGATCAGATCGCGATCCTGGTCATGCAGGCGTTGCGTGAACAGGGAGTCCGGATTCCGGAAGATGTTTCCGTGACCGGATATGACAATTCCGCGATGGCAGGTTCCGGTGAGATCGGGCTGACGACTATTGCGCATCCCCAGGAAAAGTTGGGAGAAATGGCCGCGGAGCTGATCCTGGAAAAGATCCGGAAGGTGCCTGAGGAGGAGAGTAAAGTCGGGCGGCTGATCCAGCCGGAGCTGATCATCCGGGAGTCGGTCGCGGTCAGGAAATGATGAATGGAAAATACCGTCCGAACCGTCAGGGTCCGGCGGCAAGAATAAGGCGGAGAAACGCCGGAAATAATGGAGGAAATTACAGATGAAAGCTGCAAAGAAGTATCAGTTCTGGTTTTGCACAGGATCACAGGATTTGTATGGAGATGAGTGTCTGGCCCACGTGGCAGAGCATTCTCAGATCATCGTGAACGCGTTGAATCAGTGCGGAATCCTGCCCTATGAGGTGGTATGGAAACCGACGCTGATTACCAACGAATTGATCCGTAAAACCTTTAATGAAGCCAACAGTGATGAAAACTGTGCGGGAGTTATTACGTGGATGCACACATTCTCTCCGGCAAAGTCCTGGATCCTCGGACTTCAGGAATACCGCAAACCGCTGCTGCATCTGCACACACAGTTCAATCGGGAGATCCCTTACGATACCATTGATATGGATTTCATGAATGAGAACCAGTCTGCCCACGGCGACAGAGAGTACGGCCATATTGTGACCCGCATGAACATTGAGAGAAAGGTCATCATGGGATTCTGGGAGGATGAAGCGGTTCAGAAGAGGATCGCAGACTGGATGACCACAGCGGTCGGGATCATGGAGAGCAGCCATATCCGTGTGTGCCGTATTGCCGACAATATGCGCAATGTGGCGGTTACGGAAGGCGACAAAGTGGAAGCGCAGATTAAATTCGGCTGGGAAGTCGACGCGTATCCGGTCAACGAGATCGCTGAGTATGTGAAAGATGTCAGCCAGGGCGACATCGATGCACTTGTGGAAGAGTATTACAGCCGTTACCAGATCCTGACCGAGGGACGTGATCCGGAAGAATTCCGCCGCCATGTAGCGGTTCAGGCAGGCATCGAAATCGGTTTTGAGCGCTTCCTGGAGGAAAAGAACTATCAGGCGATCGTGACCCACTTCGGCGACCTGGGCTCCCTGAAACAGCTGCCGGGTCTTGCGATCCAGCGTCTGATGGAGAAAGGCTACGGATTCGGCGGCGAGGGCGACTGGAAAACCGCAGCCATGGTGCGCCTGATGAAATTGATGACCGCAGGAAAGAAGGACGCGAAGGGAACTTCCTTTATGGAGGACTACACCTATAATCTGGTCCCGGGCAAGGAAGGCGTCTTGGAGGCTCATATGCTTGAGGTATGCCCGTCGATCGCAGATGGTCCGATCTCCATCAAGTGCCAGCCGCTGTCCATGGGCGACAGAGAAGACCCGGCGCGTCTGGTCTTCACATCCAAGGAAGGCCATGGAATCGCAACTTCTCTGATCGACCTGGGAACCCGGTTCCGTCTGATCATCAACGATGTAGACTGCAAGAAGGTAGAGAAACCGATGCCGAAGCTTCCGGTAGCGACGAATTTCTGGGTGCCGCAGCCGAATCTGCAGGTGGGCGCGGAGGCGTGGATCTACGCCGGCGGCGCTCATCACACGGCATTCTCCTATGACCTGACCGCAGAGCAGATGTGCGACTGGGCAGCAGCTATGGGAATCGAGGCTGTTGTCATCGACAAAGATACGAACATCCGGAATTTCAGAAACGAACTGAGATGGAATTCCATGTACTACAGATAAAACAGAAAAGTGAAGAGACGCAGCAGTTCGGTTGCCTGGATTGCTGTGAAAAGATTGCCGTCGGGAGTTTCCGGGAGACCGGAAGCTTCGGGCGGTGATGCTATATCGTCCGTCTGTCCGCGGTTGCTGCGGACAGGCAGACGGAAAAATAGGATTGTGGAGGAAACGAATATGAGCATGGACAAAAATGCTGTGGCAAAAGCGATCGAGAACGGAAAGACAGCGCTCGGGATCGAGTTTGGATCTACCAGGATCAAGGCAGTGCTGGTCGGAGAGGACAATGCGCCGGTAGCGTCCGGAGCCCACGACTGGGAGAACCGTTATGAGAATGGTATCTGGACTTATACCCTGGAGGATATCTGGGGCGGACTGCAGGACTGCTATCAGAAGATGGCGGAGGATGTAAAAAAACAGTACGGGATCACGTTGAAAAAAATCGGCGCGATCGGTTTCAGTGCGATGATGCATGGATACATGCCTTTTGATAAAGACGGGGAACTGCTGGTTCCTTTCCGTACCTGGCGGAACAGCATCACGGAAGAGGCGTCGGAGAAGCTGACAGAACTGTTTCAGTACAACATTCCTCAGAGATGGAGCATTGCCCATCTGTATCAGGCAATCCTGAACGGTGAGGAACATGTGCCGGATATCGCTTTCTTCACAACGCTGGACGGCTATATCCACTGGAAACTTACCGGCGAAAAAACACTGGGGATCGGAGAGGCTTCCGGAATGTTCCCGATCGATTCAGAGACAAAGAACTACCGCCAGGACATGATGGACAAATTTGAAGCGTTGATTGCGGAGAAGAATTATCCCTGGAAGTTGTCGGAGATTCTGCCGAAAGTTCAGCTGGCGGGCGAGTGCGCCGGTGTGCTCACTGAGGAGGGCGCGAAACTTCTGGATGTGTCCGGAAACCTGGAAGCGGGAATCCCGCTGTGTCCGTCGGAGGGCGACGCGGGAACAGGAATGGTTGCGACCAACAGCGTGACAAAGAGGACCGGAAACGTATCGGCGGGAACCTCTGTGTTTGCGATGATCGTTCTGGAGAAAGAACTGTCCAAAGTGTATCCGGAGATCGATATGGTGACGACACCGACCGGAAACCTGGTAGCTATGGTCCATGCCAACAACTGTACCTCCGACCTGAACGCGTGGGTCGGCATCTTCAAAGAGTTTGCAGAATCCTTTGGCATCAAGGTTGATATGAACGAACTGTTCGGAACGCTTTACAATAAAGCGCTGGAAGGCGACGCGGACTGCGGAGGACTTCTGTCCTACGGCTATTTCTCCGGCGAGAATATCACACATATGGAAGAGGGCCGGCCGCTGTTCGTCAGAACGCCGAAGAGCAATTTCAACCTTGCGAACTTTATGCGCGCTCATTTGTTTACCGCCCTTGGAGCGCTGAAAGTCGGACTGGATATCCTGTTTAAGGAAGAAAAAGTGGAAGCGGACAAGATCCTCGGCCACGGCGGACTGTTTAAGACTAAAGGGGTCGGACAGAAGATCCTGGCAGCTGCTATGAATACCCCGGTATCCGTTATGGAGACAGCAGGAGAAGGCGGCGCATGGGGGATCGCTCTGCTGGCGTCCTATATGATCAACAAAGAAGAGGGGCAGAGCCTTGACGATTATCTGAACGAGAAGGTTTTCGCGGGCAATGAAGGCAGCTGTGTAGAGCCGGATCTGAAAGATGTGGAAGGATTCGAGGCGTTTATTGAGCGCTATAAAGCAGGTCTGCCGATCGAGCGTGCGGCGATCGATTCGATGAAATTGTAAGTAATACCATTGTTGACGCAGCAGGTGCGTCAGAAGGAGGAAAACATGCTGGAAGAACTGAAAAAACGAGTATATGAGGCAAATATGCTGCTTCCGAAATACGGACTTGTGACTTTCACCTGGGGAAATGTCAGCGAGATCGACCGGGAGAGCGGACTTTTCGTTATCAAGCCGTCGGGCGTAGATTATGACAAGCTGACCCCGGAGGATATGGTGGTCATGGATTTGAACGGGAACAAAGTCGAGGGACGTTACAAACCGTCTTCCGACACACCGACTCATCTGGAGCTGTACAAGGCATTTCCGGAGATCGGCGGTATCGTACATACACATTCTTCCTACGCGACCAGCTGGGCTCAGGCAGGAAGAAGCATTCCCTGCTACGGAACGACACACGCAGATTACATTTACGGAGAAGTGCCGTGTCTGCGCTGTCTGACGAAGGAGGAGATTGACGAGGCGTATGAAGAAAATACAGGACATCTGATCGTCAATGAATTCCGCCGCATGGGCAAGGACGTGACCGCTGTGCCGGCTGTGTTGTGTAAAAACCATGGTCCGTTCGCATGGGGCAAAGATGCGCACGAGGCCGTACACAACGCCGTTGTTCTGGAAGAAGTGGCCAAGATGGCATACCGTGCCGAGACCATCGAGCCGCGGATCCAGCCGGCGCCCCAGGAACTCCAGGACAAACACTACTTCCGCAAACACGGTGCAAACGCATATTACGGACAGAATTAAAAACTCTTGACGCGCAGTAAAAATTACGGTACTATCTTAAAAAGACAGTACCGGCTTGCCGAAATTCCGATCAACCGGTATAAATATACAGGCACAAGGAGATAAAATCTGCCTTGATGACGCGGCAAGTGTGTCAGGAGGAGGAAAAAATGAAAAAAGTAGTGAAGTTCGGCGGAAGCTCTCTGGCGAGCGCAGGACAGTTCAGAAAAGTAGGAGATATCATTCATGCGGACGACGCGCGCAGATATGTTGTACCGTCCGCGCCGGGGAAACGCTTTTCCGCTGACACGAAGGTGACAGACATGCTGTACGATTGTTACCGTACGGCGGTTGCCGGCAAAGATTTTTCGCAGAAACTGAAAAACATCAAAGACCGCTATCAGGAGATCATTGACGGTCTTTCCCTGACGCTTTCTCTGGAGTCGGAATTCGACAGGATCGAAGAACAGTTCCGTGCAGGCGCGGGAGAAGACTACGCGGCGTCCAGAGGCGAATACCTGAACGGTATCGTGATGGCAGCTTACCTTGGTTATGCATATATCGATGCGGCGGAAGTGATCTTTTTTGATGATAACGGAAACTTCCTTGCGGAAAAGACGGATCGGGTCCTCTCCGAGCGTCTGGAAAAAGAAGAGCATGCCGTTATCCCGGGATTCTATGGTTCGAAGCCGGACGGAAGCGTTAAGACGTTCTCCCGCGGAGGTTCCGACATTACAGGTTCCATTGTGGCAAAGGCAGTACACGCCGATGTCTATGAGAACTGGACGGATGTTTCGGGATTTCTGGTGACAGATCCGAGGATCGTCGAAAATCCGGAGGTGATCTCGACGATCACTTACAGGGAGCTGAGAGAACTTTCCTATATGGGAGCGACCGTCCTCCATGAAGACAGTATTTTTCCGCTGAGAAAAGAAGGAATCCCGATCCATGTGCTGAACACCAACGCGCCCCAGGATCCGGGCACCCTGATCGTGGAAAGCACCTGCAGCAAACCGAGATTTACGATCACCGGTATCGCGGGCAAAAAGGGATTTGCGGCGATCACGATCGAGAAAAGCATGATGAACTCGGAAGTAGGATTTGGCCGGAAGGTACTGCAGGTATTCGAAGAAAACGAAATCTCTTTCGAACATATGCCGTCCGGTATCGACACGATGACTGTGTTCGTCCATCAGCAGGAGTTCGAGGAAAAGGAACAGCGCGTCATTGCCGGTCTGCACCGTGCGGTTCAGCCGGACTCCATCGATCTGGAATCGGATCTCGCTTTGGTGGCGATCGTCGGAAGAGGCATGCGCCGTACCCGCGGAACGGCCGGACGTATCTTCTCCGCGCTTGCCCATGCCCATGTGAACGTGAAGATGATCGATCAGGGATCCAGTGAACTGAACATCATTGTTGGAGTTGAAAACCGTGATTTTGAGGCTACGATCAAGGCCATCTATGATATTTTTGTGAACGCACAGCTATGATCCAGCGTAAAGCTGGGAACAGAAACCATCCCGGAGCAGCCGTCTGCCGCAGGTATATGCCGTCTGCTCCGGGGTGGTTTTTCTCTTTTTTGCGTCGTGAACTGCTGCAACATTCTACTTGTGGTTTTAAAACAGTAATGTTATAATATACCTGCTAAGTTTGATAAAACGATGGAAAGTACGAGGAATCTTACATGAAACGTGTATTATTAAAGCTGAGCGGCGAAGCTCTTGCAGGTGAAAAGAAGACCGGTTTCGACGAAGCGACCGTGACCAGAGTGGCGAAACAGGTCAAGGTACTGGTGGACGAAGGTGTTCAGGTAGGAATCGTGATCGGCGGCGGAAACTTTTGGAGAGGTCGCAGCTCGGAGAATATCGACCGTACAAAAGCGGACCAGATCGGTATGCTGGCGACTGTGATGAACTGTATTTATGTTTCCGAAATTTTCCGTTCCCAGGGAATGCAGACCTCGATTCTGACTCCGTTCCAGTGCGGAGCGTTTACGGAACTGTTTTCCAAGGATCGTGCAAATAAATGCTTTGAACGCAATATGGTCGTATTTTTCGCAGGCGGAACCGGCCATCCGTATTTCTCAACAGATACGGCGACGGTACTGCGCGCGATCGAGATCGAGGCGGAAACCATTCTTCTGGCGAAGGCAGTCGACGGCGTATATGACAGCGATCCGAAGGACAACCCTGAAGCAAAGAAATACAGCGAGGTGTCGATCGGCGAGGTGATTGACAAGAAGCTGGGCGTTGTGGATCTTGCCGCATCTATTCTCTGTATGGAAAATAAAATGCCGATGATCGTATTCGGCCTGAACGAAGAGAACAGCATTGTAAATGCTGCACATGGGATCATCACAGGAACAAAAGTGACAGTGTGATAAGATCAGAAATGGACATGTCTGCCGGAATACGCCGGCGGAACAGTTATCATTTGCATAAAAGTTAAGAAACAGGAGGACAATAGCTATGGCAAAAACAGACGAGAGGGTCGTACCTTTTGAGACAAAGATGGAAAAGACGATCAAGAACCTGGAATCTGAACTGGGAACGATCCGTGCAGGACGTGCGAATCCTCATGTGCTGGACAGAATTACGGTAGATTATTACGGAGCGCCGACTCCGCTTCAGCAGGTGGCAAACATTTCCGTTCCGGAAGCGCGTATGATCCAGATTCAGCCGTGGGAGGCTTCTATGGTGAAAGCGATCGAGAAAGCGATCCTGGTTTCCGACCTCGGGATCAACCCGACCAACGATGGAAAAACGATCCGTCTGGTATTCCCGGAACTGACTGAAGAGCGCCGTAAGGAACTTGTAAAAGATGTAAAGAAAAAGGGAGAGGGCGCGAAAGTTGCGATCCGCAATATCCGTCGCGATGCGAACGACGCATTCAAGAAGCTGAAAGCCGAAGATGTCTCCGAGGATGAGATCAAAGAGCTGGAGGAGCAGGCACAGAAGCTGACCGATCGTTTTATCAAAGAGATCGATCAGACAGTGGAAGCAAAATCCAAAGAGATCCTCACCGTATAATCGATAGAAAATTAAAGACAAGGGGGCTGCCTGATGGCGGCCGGCTGTGAAGGAGAGACGGAAAATTCTGCCCTTCCCGCCGGCTGCTTCCCGGCAGCCCGTTCTTGTGTGAAAGGAGAAAGCTTATGGGAGCGGAGACAAAGGTGCCGCAGCATATTGCCATTATACTGGACGGAAACGGTCGCTGGGCGAAGAAACGCCGGATGCCGCGCGGATACGGCCACATCATCGGATGCCAGAATCTGGAGCATATGTGTAATGTGATCAAAGACAAGGGAGTCAAATACCTGACGGTGTACGCGTTTTCCACGGAAAACTGGAAACGCTCGAGGGACGAGGTGGAAGGTCTGCTCAAACTGTTCCGCCAATATCTGAAGCGCTGTATGAGAAGCGCAAAAAAGAATAAGATGCGGGTAAAAATCATCGGGGATCCGTCGGCGTTTCCCCAGGATATCCAGGATAGTATTCGTCTGCTGGAAGACTGTTCCAAGGATTACGATCAGATGTTTTTCCAGATCGCGATGAACTATGGAAGCAGGGATGAGATCCTGCGCGGGGTGACCAGGATGCTGGAGGACGCCAGAGAGGGAAAGATCACAAAGGAAAGCTTCGAGAATGGAAAGATGACGGAGGGATTCTTTGAGAGTTATCTGGACACGGCGGGAATCCCGGATCCGGATCTGCTGATCCGCACCAGCGGGGAACAGAGACTTTCTAATTTTCTTCTGTGGCAGCTGGCATACACGGAATTCTGTTTTGTGGATGTCCCGTGGCCGGATTTTCATGAGGAGGAATTGGAGAAAGCCATTGCGCAATATAATAACAGAGACAGAAGATTCGGCGGGGTAAAGGAGGAATAACCGGAAATGTTTAAGACAAGACTGTTAAGTGGGATTGTCCTGGTGCTGGTGGCCTTCCTTACGATCAACTGCGGCGGCTATGTGCTGCTGGCAACTCTGCTGTGTGTCTCTCTGATCGGTATGCAGGAATTGTACCGGGCGATGAATGTGCGCAGAGACGGATTTAACGCACTGGAACTGATCGGCTATGCGGGAATCCTTCTGATCTATCTTCTTCTGATCCCGGAGGAACCGGTCTACCCGCTGATGGGTGTGATCGCATCACTGATCCTGATCATGTTCGTCTACGTGTTTTTTTATCCGCGCTTTGAGGCAGGGCAGGTGATGGCAGCGTTTTTCGGCATCGTATACGTGGGCGTGATGCTGTCCTATATCTATCAGACCAGGATGCTGCCGGGCGGGCAGTTCCATGTCTGGCTGATCTTTCTGTGCTCCTGGGGCTGCGACACCTGTGCGTATTGTGTCGGTATGCTGATCGGGAAGCATAAGATGGCGCCGGTGCTGAGCCCGAAAAAATCCATCGAGGGCGCAGTGGGTGGCGTTGTGGGAGCGGTGCTTCTCGGCGTGATCTATGCCTTTTTCACGAAGGGAGGCATGCTGGAATACGGGATTATCTGCGGCGTCGGCGCGCTGATCTCCATGGTCGGAGATCTTGCAGCGTCGGCCATCAAGAGAAATCAGGGAATCAAGGACTATGGAAAGCTGATCCCGGGACATGGAGGAATCCTGGACCGGTTTGACAGTGTGATCTTTACGGCGCCGGTGATCTATTACCTGTCGCTGTTTCTGATTTCCTGACGGACAGCGGAGAAAGGACTGTCCGGAGAGAACGGGAGGAACTGGTATGGAAAACTACAGAAAAAAAATAGCGGTGCTCGGTTCGACAGGCTCAATCGGTACACAGACGCTGGATGTCGTCCGGGCAAATGGCGATCTGCAGGTGGCGGCGCTGAGTGCCGGAAGCAATATAGAACTTCTGGAGACACAGATCCGGGAATTTCATCCGAAGCTGGCGGCGGTGTTCAGCGAGGAGAAAGCGTCGGAACTGCGAAGCAGGATCTGTGATCTGGACGTCCGGGTGGTGTCCGGGATGGATGGTCTGCTGGAACTGGCCGTGCTGCCGGAATCGGAGATCCTGGTGACGGCGATCGTCGGGATGATCGGAATCCGTCCGACGATCGCGGCCATTGAAGCAGGAAAGGATATCGCTCTGGCCAATAAGGAGACGCTGGTGACGGCGGGACATCTGATCATGCCGCTGGCGAAGGAAAAAGGAGTCAGGATCCTTCCGGTGGACAGTGAACATTCGGCGATCTTCCAGTGTCTTGCCGGCAATGACAGCCGCAGCATCGATAAACTTCTGATCACCGCATCGGGCGGACCGTTCCGCGGAAAAAAACGGGAGGAACTGCGCAGCGTGACAGTGGAAGACGCGCTGCGCCATCCCAATTGGTCCATGGGACATAAGATCACGATCGATTCCGCGACACTGGTCAACAAGGGACTGGAGGTTATGGAAGCGCGGTGGCTGTTCGGTGTGGACCTGGAGGAGATCCAGGTGGTGGTGCAGCCGAAAAGTATCATCCACTCGATGGTGCAGTTCTGCGACGGCGCGGTGATGGCGCAGCTGGGAACGCCGGATATGAAACTGCCGATCCAGTATGCGCTATATTATCCGGAACGAAGATATCTGGCCGGAGAACGGCTGGATTTCCGGACGTTGAAGGAGATCACGTTCGAGGAGCCGGATATGGAGACCTTTGAAGGGCTTCCGCTGGCGATCCGCGCCGCAAAGGAAGGCGGCACGATGCCGACGGTGTTCAATGCAGCCAACGAAGCGCTGGTAGCGAAATTTCTGCAGAAAAAGATTGCTTTTCTGGATATCTACGAGGGAATCCGCGGTGCGATGGAGCACCACAGAAAACGGGAAGATCCGTCGCTGGAAGAGATCCTCGATGCGGAGCGAGAGGCCCGGGAGTGGGTAGAAAGATTTCTGTAACAGTTCCGATGGATGAACTGCTGTGAATTATTGTAAAGTCTGGAGGAAACTATGATTATTATTGTCGCCATACTGATCTTCAGCCTGATTATCATATTTCATGAACTGGGGCATTTTCTGCTGGCGAAAGCAAACCATATCACGGTGACAGAGTTTGCCGTAGGTATGGGACCGATTCTGTTAAAGACTACGAGAGGGGAGACAACGTATGCGTTGAAGCTACTGCCGTTTGGCGGTTCCTGTTCGATGCTGGGAGAAGATGAGGAGGAGACAGGCGAGGGTTCTTTCAACAGCAAATCTGTCTGGGCAAGGATGAGCGTCATCGCGGCGGGGCCTTTATTTAACCTGCTTCTGGCGTTTTTACTGTCCATCATCGTGATCAGTTATGCGGGCAGCGGTCCCGCCAGAGTGATCGAGGTGGCGGAGGGTTCGCCGGAGGCGGCAGCCGGACTGGAAGCAGGAGACGTGATCACTTCTTACAATGGACGCCATATCTCTCTGGGTAAAGAGTTAAACACAACTGTTTCCATGCATGGGATCCCTACGGATCAGATCCGCCTCACAGTGAAACGGGATGGGGAGACGAAAGAAATCGTCTATGCTCCGACAGTCACGGAAAGCTACCGCCTTGGCTTCAGTTATGATGACGACGAGGACGGCGCGCTGATTGTTTCCGTTGAGAAAGGCCTCCCGATGGAGGAGGCAGGAGTTCAGGCGGGAGATGTGGTGACAGGGATCGACGGAACTTCCATCGGGAGCAGCCAGGATCTGATGGATTATCTTGCGGATCATCCGCTGACCGGAGAATCTGTGACACTCACTTACCGCCACAACGGAAGCGAGCGTCAGGCGGTGATGGTCCCCGAAATAAGCAGTTACGCCAGCCTGAATTTCAGCTACAGTCTCAGGGAAGACCAGTCCTCCCTGGGAATCCTGAAGTACAGCGTTTTGGAAGTGAAATACTGGGTGGAGATGGTCATCGACAGTCTGGGAATGCTGTTCACTGGAGAATATCATCTGAGCGATCTGTCCGGTCCTGTGGGTGTTGTTGATGCGATCGGGAAATCGATTGATTCCGCCAGTCCCTACGGTATCGTGATGGAGATCATGACTGCGCTGAACATGGCGATCCTGCTCTCGGCGAATCTGGGCGTCATGAATCTAATCCCATTCCCCGCTTTGGACGGCGGACGCCTTGTCTTTCTCGTTGTTGAAGCTGTGCGGCGGAAGCCGCTGAAGCGGGATGTGGAAGGAATGATCCATTTCGGCGGTCTGATCCTTCTGATGGTACTGATGGTGTATGTGCTGATCAATGATGTTGGAAGGATCCTGTAAAGAACAAAAAAATAGAAAGAAAGTGGAAAGAAAACCTGATGCGCCGCATATGGTAAAACAAATGCAGTGTATGAGGTTTTTCTTATGGCAAAATTGCGGATGCAGCAGGATACCCCGGACCGGGGAAAACTGCAGGTATGGGTCAATACAAGGTTGCAGGGACGTCCCATTGCGGGAGCAAAAGTGTCGATCTCCTATTCCGGGGATCCGCAGAATATTCTGGAAGAAGTCCGGACAGACAGTGAAGGGAGAAGTCCGGTGCTGGATCTGCCCACGCCGCCGGTGGAATACAGTCTGGAGCCGAACGTGAATCAGCCTTACTCGGAGTATACGGTAAAGGTGGAGGCGGAGGGCTTTTCTCCGGTGGAGGTGACAGGCTCGGAACTGTTATCCGGGCAGTCTTCCGTTCAGCCGGTGGAGATGGATGAACTGACGCCGGAGGCGTTTGAGGACATTACGATCCCGGACCACACGTTGTTCGGTGATTATCCGGAGAAAATTCCGGAGGATGAGATCAAGCCGATGGATGAGACGGGAGAGATTGTTCTCAGCAGAGTCGTTGTTCCCGAGTATGTGGTAGTGCACGATGGCGCGCCTTCGGATTCCACAGCCCGGGACTACTATGTCAGATATCGTGATTACATCAAGAACGTGGCCTGCTCCGAGATCTATGCTACGTGGACGGACGCGGCGATCCGGGCAAATGTGCTGGCGATTATGTCCTTTACGCTGAACAGGGTTTACACGGAATGGTACCGGAATAAGGGATACGATTTCACGATCACTTCCTCGACAGCCTACGATCACAAGTGGATCTACGGGAGAAATATTTTTGACGATATTTCGCTGATCGTGGATGAAATGTTTGCAAATTATCTCTCGAGGCCGAACGTCAAGCAGCCGATCCTGACCCAGTACTGCGACGGACGGCGCGTTCAATGTCCGGACTGGATG
>ERZ1643246.1449-NODE-1449-length-25851-cov-34.837262_pt1 | contig 25851 bp, 24 predicted proteins | sample MGYA00579265_ERZ1643246 | MGnify/ENA primary metagenome ERZ1643246 (study PRJEB29033, sample SAMEA4952261) | chicken gut metagenome | biome: Broiler Chicken; feature: Gastrointestinal Tract; material: Caecum | place: Ireland | collected 2018 | study: Broiler...
GCGATACCTCCTGAACCTCGGGCATCGCCGCGATCTTTCGCTCCACTGCTGCCGCGCAGTTGGCACAGTCCAGATTTTCGATCGTATAAACTTTTCTGACTGCGGAAGCGGAGATCCGGCGGTCAGAATGTGAAGACACATCTCCTGTGCTGTTTTCCTGAAGGGCTTCCTGCCCGCAGCCGCAGGAAGCATTGTGGTGGTGCTCATTCTCGTGAGTGTAGCCGCAGCTGCAGGAGTCACCGTGGTGATGTTCATGCTCATGAGTGTGGCCGCAGCCGCAGGAGCTGCCGTGGTCATGACTGTGTGCATGGGTGTGTTCACTGCTGCAGGAACCGTCATGGTGGTGCTCATGTGCATGAGTATGGCCGCAGCTGCAGGAATCATCGTGACAGTGCTCATGCCCGTGCTCCACGCCGCGTTCCTTTTCCCGGGCGGAACCGTTTTTTCCGGAACGTGTTCTCGGGTAGATTTCCACCTCCGGTTCCACGGCTGCGGCCGTCTGACGGATCTTATCCAGCAGTGCATCCGGATTTTCCGCTGTGATGCGAAGCTGTTTCGTCGCAAACGTGAGAATCGCTTCCTCAATTTCCGGCATCGCATTCAGCCGGCGTTCCACGGACGCCGCACAGTTGGCGCAGTCCAGATTTTCAATAATATAAACTTTCTTTTTTAACTGACGTGCAGTTTGCTGCTGACTCATATAAAGCCTCCAATCTCCATTTTTTCAAACGTAATGGGATATTTGATGTTGTGAACATATGAATGGATGTTCATATGTTCATGATATACCAGCACACAGGATTCGTCAATATGTTTTTGAAAAAAACTGCCTGCAGGCTCGTAACAGTTGAGCTGGCTGATCTGTTATGAACGTTCTGCTACCGTTCAGACTTGCGACTGAACGGCAACGAATATACCAGAAACTTATATGCATCGCCTTGCCAGAACAGATGGCCTCCTGTATAATGTTCAGAGTTATGGAAACCCGGCAAATTGCCGGGGCAGACAAGCGGTTCGGAGCGTGCCTGAAGAATTTTCCTGAGATCTGCACCTCCGGAGGAAAGGAAAAATATGGAAAAAGGAAGAGCAAGAGCACTGCTTCCCATTGGAGTGTTTCTGGTTTCGTTTCTGGGAATGGGGATTGTCAGCGGGAATTTCAATGCTATGCCCGCGGTGGTAGGGTTTCTGATTGCCCTGACCGTTGCGTTTCTCCAGAACCCTTCGCTGAAATTTGATGAAAAAGTAAAAGTGATTGCAAAAGGAGTCGGAGATGAAAACATCATTACCATGTGTCTGATTTTTCTCGCGGCGGGAGGATTTTCCGGCGCGGTCCGCGCAGCGGGCGGGGTGGACAGTACGGTGAATTTCTGTCTTTCCATCCTGCCGTCTTCTGTGGCGGTCATGGGCCTGATGCTGATTGGCTGTTTTATCTCCCTGTCGATGGGAACCAGTATGGGAACCATCGCGGCTCTGGCGCCTGTTGCGGCCGGAATCAGCGATAAGACTGGATTTTCCCCTGCCCTTTGTATCGGCGCCGTAGTCTGCGGCGCGATGTTCGGCGATAACCTGTCGATGATTTCCGATACAACCATTGCGGCAGTCAAGACCCAGGGCTGCAATATGAAAGATAAATTCAAGGCGAATTTTCTGATTGTTTTCCCCGCGGCTGTGGCGGCGCTTCTGATCTTCTTTCTGATCACCCGGCGGGCGGAATATGTAATAGAAGGCGATCTGGAATACAGTCTGCTGAAGATTGTTCCGTATATGGCGGTACTGGCCGGCGCGCTGGTCGGGATCAATGTATTCGCCGTTCTGATCGGCGGAACGGTTCTCTCCCTGGTGATCGGAACCGTGACGGGAGAGATCGGAGTCTTTGAAATCTTCACTTCTGTCGGAGATGGAGTGACGGGAATGTACGATATCACTGTGATTTCTCTTCTGGTTGCCTGTGTGGTGGCCCTGATGCGGGAATACGGAGGGATCGACTATATTCTTTTCGTTATCAGGAAAAGAATCCGCGGACAGAAGGGAGCTCAGATCGGAATTGCTGTTCTGACGCTGCTGGTGGACATGGCGACTGCCAACAACACAGTGGCGATCGTCATTGCGGGGCCGATTGCGAAGGAGGTAGCCCGGGAATATGAGATCGATCCAAAGAGAACCGCTTCATTGCTGGATATTTTCGCGTCTGTGGGGCAAGGGCTACTGCCTTACGGGGCTCAGCTTTTGCTGGCTGCCCAGGCTGTGTCTGCAGCGCCGTTTGAGATTATGCCCTATCTGTACTATCCGTGGATAATGGGGATTTCCGCGCTCCTTTTTATCCTGTTCGGGAAGGACCGGAAGCAGCGCCGCAGGAGCCGTTCAGACGGCTGAATAGTTCCCATGGGCAGTAACAGTTCAGCTGGCTGAAGTGTTCTCGCTGGCAGAATCGGAGGAAGGTACGCCTCTTTACACTGAGAAAACCTTGTAGTAAACTGTATATGAAAATGCCGCAGCCGTTCCGTCTGGCCGAACGGCTGCAGAATGACAGTAACAGTTCAGATGGCTGAACTGTTACGAATGACAGGAGACGCTCAGGGTTTGAACTCTGGCGGGTTCGGTCAATGCATTACAGATTGAAACCGGAGGTATCTTATGAGTACGATAAAATTATATGAGGCCGACGCATATCTCGGTGAATTTACAGCGACAGTGGAAAAATGCGTCAGCGAGACAGGTATTTTCAAAGTTACATTAAACCAGACGGCCTTCTATCCCGAGGGCGGCGGACAGCCGGCAGACAGAGGAACGCTTGGGGATGCAAGGGTTCTTGACGTGCAGGAAATTGACGGAACGATCTGGCATACGGTGAGTGAACTGCTGGAGCCGGGAACAGAAGTGGTGGGAAAGATTGATTTTGAACGACGTTTTACCAATATGCAGAACCATACCGGGGAACATATTGTATCGGGAATCGTTTCCCGGATCTACGGATATCATAACGTAGGCTTCCATATGGGAAGTGAAGCGGTCACTGTGGATTTCGACGGCGTGCTGACGAAAGAGCAGCTGTTTGATGTGGAGATGGAAGCCAATGAAGCGGTTCTTAAAAATGTTCCGGTTACTGCCTCATACCCTTCCGGCGAGGAACTGAAACAGATCGATTACAGGAGCAAAAAGGAGATAGAGGGACAGGTGCGTCTGGTCAGCGTGGAAGGTTATGACTGCTGTGCCTGCTGCGGCACGCACGTTTCCCGGACTGGAGAAATCCGTCTGATCAAGATTCTCGGCGTTCAGAATTACAAAGGCGGCGTGCGTGTTTCCATGCTCTGCGGGGAGACTGCGTTCCGCGATTATATGGTGAAACACAGCAATATTGTGGGCATCGCTCAGCTCCTGAGCGTGAAGCCTGAGGAGGCCGGAGATGCGGTGGTTCGTCTGAAGGAAAAGAATATAGAGCTGAAGAAAGAACTGAAGCAGCTGAAAAAACAGATTAACGCAAAAGAAGGTCAGAATCTGCCGCGTTGAGAATGGACGGAAACAGCGGAAAGGAAGGACGCAGAAAACGTGAGCAAGGAAAAAGAGATTAAAACCAATGCCATGAGAATCCTGGATCGGGAGAAAGTTTCCTACCAGGTGCTCCAGTATGAGTGCGGCGAATTTATTGACGGAATGCACAGTGCAGAGCTTACCGGGGCGCCGGTGGAGCAGTCGTTCAAAACACTGGTGGCGAAAGGAAAAAGCGGACAGTATTATGTTTTTGTTCTTCCCATTGCGAAGGAAGTGGATCTGAAAAAAGCTGCCCGGACAGTCGGGGAGAAATCAGTGGAAATGATCCATGTAAAGGAGATCACGGCGGTTACCGGCTATGTGCGGGGCGGCTGCAGTCCCATCGGTATGAAAAAGCGGTTCCCGACGGTCATAGAACAGTCGGCGGAGCAGTATGACAGGATTTATGTCAGTGGAGGCCGGATCGGAACGACACTGATTCTGTCTCCGGAAGATCTGTGCAGAGTCAGCGGGGCAGAGTACGGAGACTTTGCAGTGGAAGTGGAAGAGCAGTGATTGGTTATCGCAACCTATATGGGAAAAATGGAGGAGAGAGGAAGCTATGTTATTTTTGGAATATCCCACATGCAGTACCTGCAAAAAGGCAAAAAAGTGGCTGGATGAGCATGGGGTCTCTTATGAAGACCGCCATATCAGGGACCAGAACCCTACCGTTTCTGAGCTGAAAGAATGGCAGCAGAAAAGCGGGATGGAATTGAAGAAGTTTTTCAACACCAGCGGGATGAAGTACCGGGAACTTGGCCTGAAGGACAGACTGCCGCAGATGAGCGATGAGGAGAAGCTGGAACTTCTGGCGTCCGATGGGATGCTGGTAAAACGGCCTCTGGTCATCGGCGATGATTTTGCACTGACAGGATTTAAAGTGAAAGAGTGGGAAGAAAAACTAGTATAAGCTACTTTAAATGATATATTGTTTCGCTGAGAATGTTTTTTTGAGAGTGCAGATGTAAAAGCGCAGGCGTAGCGGGCTGCGCTTTTACACCTGTGCTGGCGGGAAAACAGGCCGGCGAAACATATGGATATTTAAAGAGGGTGATACGAGGACGCGTCTGAAAGCCGACGTGCGCAAAAAACCGAAGGGTTCACGGCCCTTCGGTTTTTTGTTTCCCGGCGGAATCTTTTGCTGTAATAACTGCTGTAGAAAGTTTCTGCCTTCCTGCGGGAGCGTTTCCGGGGTTGTGCCCGGGGCGCTCCATAGTTACCAGAGTGCTTTTTCCGCGTCCTCAGCAGAGGCGAATGGTCCCGGGATCACCTGGATTCCCCGGTGCCCTCCGAAATAATCTCTGTCAAAGACAATTTCCGTTCCGTCCGGATTTTCGAACCGCTCTTCCGGCTCGAACGCACAGCCGAGGATATCGCTGTTGACCATGCCGACAGAGAAATCGCCCAGGAATTCATACAGGTTAGTGGACAGAACCGGTTTTCCGTCTCTGAAAGTAATATTCACGGTCACTTCATGTTCCGTGTCAACCAGAGGACCGGATTCCTTTTTCCATGCTTTTGCGCCGTTGAAATAAGCGTTGCCCTTCACCCACACAGGGAGCTTATGGTTGTGGGCCGGATCCAGTTTGGACATATCGGGGGTATCTGTGTCCATGTCAAACATCTGAATCCATTCTTCGTAGGTGGGATAATCGTCCAGCACATGTGTGCCGACCTCACGGTTTTCCTCATCGGTCCCCTCAGAGCTGTCCTGCAGAGTCACAAACGGATTTGCGGGCCATTTCTGTACAAAAATGTTGTTGTAGAAACGGTCATCCCCATGCAGAATGGTCATAAATCCCATTACTTCCGTGCGGTGAGGAATATGATACGGCGTGTAGCGCGGGCTTGTGCCGTCGCCGACGCAGGTGAGGGCTCCGCAGATCAGGTTGTGTACCATTGCGACGCCTTCCGTCGCCATGCGCAGAGATGCGTCCGACAGGAGGATATTGTTGTCGATCAGTGTTGGACCGTGTCCGACTTCCACAAAAATATCCTGGCTCATTATTCCACCCTTCAGCTGTTTGGCGAACGCCGGCTTCTGGTTGTCATGAAACAGGTTCTGGGTAATGCGGGTGCCCTGCGCCTCCCAGTCGCACCAGATGCCCATGGTACAGTGGTGGATATAATTGCGGCGGTAAGTGACGTCGATTGCCGCATGCATTTTGATGCCTGCGATCTCAGCCCCGCCCAGCTCCATCATATTGTTGATGTGGTGGATATGGTTGTCCTCAATGATAGAGAAAACGCCGCCCATACGGCCGATGATGCCGCCCTGTTCGCAGTTATGGATGTTGCAGCGGCGGATGATATGGCTGCCGACCTTTTCCTTCAGCCATCCGTGATACTGGCCGCGGCATACGGCGTCGCGCTCCATCTGCGTGGGGCTCTTTACGTGCTTGTATGTAAAGTAATGGTCGTTGTCGGGGTCCAGATATTTACCGAGAGAGATGCCGGCGCATTTGCTGTTGCTGATCTCACAGTCTTCGATGATCCAGCCTTTGGACCAGTGAGGACCAATCATGCCGTCCTGGTAAGCGGCCGGCGGCGCCCAGGTGGTTGCTGCCTTGCAGATCTGAAAACCGCTGACCGTGATGTAGCCGACGCCGGTTTCCGAGGGCATGAAACATTCCCTGCGCACATTGATTTCCACTTTCTCACAGTTGGGATTTTTTCCCTGGAAATTTGCGTAGATCACCGTCTCGCTGCCGTCCTGCTCGGCGAACCATTTATAGACGGATGCCTCCGGTTCCCAGGAGCATTCATAGACTTCGCCTTTGATGCAGGCGTCAAGACTTTCCGCTTCATACATCATTTTGTCATTCAGATAAACCGCGCCGGTATGTTTGCTGCGGCCTGCGAAATACCAGTCTCCGTATACGTAGGTGGTATATGGATTGTAACTGCCGAACACAGAATTGTCGATTCTGCACACCCAGACATTTCCCTGATAAGGTTTCCAGCTTTTTACCTCTTCCGCTCCGGTGATCACCGCGCCCAGTGGCTCTGTGCTGCGGTATACGATTCTTGCGTCTTCTGTACCGGCATTCTTAGGGTTTACAAATTCCCGGTATACGCCCGGGGCAACCAGGACTTCGTCGCCCGGCTGCGCAGCCTGCGCCGCGTCATTGATGTGCTTAAACGGCATTTCCTTTGAACCGTTGCCGTCACGGCCTGCATTTGCATCCACATAAATTTGCATGCACATATCCTCCTTAATTAGTTACTGTATTTTCTTTCGTTTCCGCAAAGGCCAGAAAAGTCGCTGTCTGGCTGCGGGTGAAATCTGCCGCAGCCGGAGGTTGATCTTCTGACTGCTTTCGGGCTCATCATACACTATTTCCTCTGTACAGTCAAGACGCCTGTTTGCTTCTTTTTTGCAGTGAAAATCAGACATAACATGAGGAAAATTCAGATAAAAAATCTGTAACAGTTCCAGCTGAACTGTTACAAAAATCTGTCTGATCTGACGAAAAAATTCTTGTTTCAGGTGGAAATGTGTGGTATACTGAAAAAAACGAATATGGAATTGTTCATATATCGGTCAAAAAGGAATGTTAGAAGATGATCAGCGGGTTAAGCTGAAAGTCTGTCCATTTCTGTATTGACCGGTTTTTTTGTGCTTTCAGAAACAGAAACAGGACGCATTGCAGAAGTCCGGCAAGGCAGACTTCTGAGGATCATCTCAACAGTCACTGGAAAATTCCCTGTGTGACAAAGACAGGGACCGTTCAGAAACGAAAGGAGAAAGCATATGAACGCATATTCAAAAAGTGAAAAAGGGTATAACAGACAACTGGCCACAGGTTACGCCGTCTATATGATGTGCGGAAGTCTCTTCCGGGAGAGCTACTGTACGAATCCGTGTGAGGAAAGCCACCTGTATCTGCATTACGCCGGAATGCCCCGGCAGAGACAGTATGATACGGAAGATGAAATTCTTCTGCAGCTGAGACAGATCCGGGAAGACTGGCGCCTGCGTCTCGAAGAACTGAAATGCGAAGTTCACTTCCGCAGAGAGGAAGACCGGTACCGGATTCTGTTTTTCACCGGGGGATTCGAGACAGTGGAGAGTGTAATCGAAAAGGACGGGAGCTTTCAGATTAATTATTCCTGCGGGGAATGAGCCAGGCGGATGCGCGCAGGCGCCATGCTTTCTTATATCTGTGCAGGGAATGCACAGACATGACTGAGCTGTGATGCCTGTGCCGTTCCTGCGGCTCAGATGGACTGGATAAATTCCTCAACATAATAAAGCGCGGCGCCTATGGCCGGAGTATACTGTCCGTGGGTGCCAAGCACAATCTGTTCCCTCTGCATCGGAAACGGACTGCTGGCGTTGATGCGCTGCAGCAGACGGGATATATCTTCCTCCGTAAAATACGGCGCCAGATAACCGCTGATAATGACCGGCGCATCGATGATCATATTCAGATTCCGCATTGCGAAGGCCAGGTGGTCCAGATAATCGTTCCAGAGCGAAACAAGGCCTGGCTGTCTTTGGCCGCGCAGAAGCGTGAAAAATTCACTGGCAGGCATCCGGGCAGCCGTTTCCAGCGTGTTGGCGGAGCAGTAGGTTTCCAGACAGCCGCGATTTCCGCAGTAGCACAGAGGACCGTCGGAATGAATGCACATATGCTCGATAGTTCCGCTGTGCATGGACACGCCCTGGTGTACTTTTCCGTTGGTGATCACAGCGCCGCCAAGGTTATGATTCAGGAGCAGAACGATGGCGTTGTCCAGTTCCCTGTGGTTCCACCATTCCAGGTATGCCGCCGCTTTGGAGTCGTGTTCCAGGCGGCAGGGGTAGGAAAGTCTTGAGGAAAAATCCGACAGTTTCATATCCTTATTGTTCATGATCGCGCCGTAGGTGACAGACGATCCGTCAGGGGAAATAATTCCCTGTGTGGCGACGGCAACGCCGAGAACCCTGTCTTTGGAATCCGGAAAACTGTGGAGAAAGGCTTCTGTGTTCTCAGCGACCTGGCGGTAGTATTCTTCCGTATTGCTGTATGGCGTCGCTATGGTTTTTCTGCACAGTGTTTCCCCATACAGATCCACAGCCACGATATGATACATCTGTTTGAGAATTCCCAGGCCGATGGAAATTTTTTTGTCCGGAACGATCCGGATCGCCTGGGCTTTGCGGCCTCCGGTAGAATCAAAGGAACCTTTCCGCTCGATGAGTCCTTCTTCCTCCAGAACGTTCAGATTCTGGCTGACGGTGGAAAGGCCCATATGAAGATCCTGCACGATCTGAAGCTTGGAGGCAAGACGATTTCTGTAAATATACCGGTAAACATTTCTTTTATTGATTTTCTTTAAGGTGATTGTCGTCACACTTTTTTCATTCATGTATACACTCCTGCGAATCGTAAACCTGTAACTGTAAAACTACTTTTCATTGTAATGGGGGAGGATGAAAATTGCAACAGCAAAAAATTACTGCGGAACAGGTCTGCAGCCGTCGTAATGACGGCTGCCGCAGGAGGGAGAGAACTCAAAAGGAGATTGTCTTTGTGGTGAAATGGAAAGGATGCAAAACAAAATTTTCGCGCCGAATTTTGGATATCTTTTCGCTGAAAAAGTGAAAGGGGCAGAAAAACAACGAAACCTTTCATCCCCAGAGACAAAATATCTCATCAAATATTTTCCGGCCGTTTGTCGGCAATTCACAAATCGGAAAAACTTGCGGAAAAATGCTGGACAAACCGGAAACCGACGCTTATAATGACGTCACAGTCAAACAGAAACAGCGGGAGGTGATACGAATTGAACCTGCAGCATTGTCTGGTGCTGACGGCTGCAGCGGGTGCGGTATTGATGGATTTGAAAACAGGAGAAATAGCAAATGGCTGGATTGTGATATTATGGCTCGCCGGTTTTGCCGCCGGGGGAATGAGCCGCGGCGCTGTCGGTTTTCTTACATTTCTGACCGGCGCACTTCTGCCGATTCTTACACTTTTCTGGTTATTCTGTTTCCGGATGATCGGGGCAGGTGATATCAAATTGCTTTCTGCTCTCGGAGGCTTTCTTGGCCCTGCGGCAATCTTAAAATGTATTTGTCTGTCGTTTATCTTTGGTGCGATTCTATCTGCGGGCATTTTACTTATCTGCGGAAACATTCGTCAACGTCTTTTAAAATTCACCACTTATTTCAAACATTATATTTTACCAAAATTACAGGGTAAAGCTGTGGTTCCGGTTCCCTATCGCGACGGGAAGTGGGGGATGGAGTGCATCCATTTTTCGGTTCCCATCCTGCTGTCAGTTTTGCTCTGGTTAGGAGGCTTCTATTGATTCATGCAAAGAAAAAGAACGTTTTTGCGGTCTGCGATACGGAAATTGAATATGCGTATAACTTTATGGAATATCTGATGCAGAAGAAGAATATTCCGTTTGAGATTCAGGCGTTTACCAGTCCGGAGGTCCTGACAGATTTTGCCAGAAACCACGAAATAGAAATTCTGCTGATCTCCGACAAAGCGATGAATGAAGAGATCCGCAGCCTGCCGGTCCGTCAGATTATCATACTGTCTGAAGGAGTACACAGCCCGGATCTGGACCAGTACCCTGCCGTGTACAAGTACCAGTCGTCAGACAAGGTCATTCGTGAGGTGATGGCCTGTTACGGAGTAGAAAACGAAGTGACAGGGTTGCAGAGCGGAGTGGTGAAGAAAAATATGCGCGTGATCGGCGTCTATTCTCCCATCGGGAGAACGCAGAAGACTTCGTTTGCTCTGACGCTTGGACAGATTCTCGGAAGGGATCACGCGGCGCTTTATCTGAATCTGGAAAGCTATTCCGGATTTGAGCAGCTTCTGGACATACATTTTGACAAAGGGCTCAGCGATATTCTCTATTACGCCAGGCAGGAAAACAGCAGCATTGTCTATAAGATTGCCAGTCTTGTTCAGACGGTACAGAATCTTGATTTCCTGCCGCCGGCTCTTTTCCCGATGGATATTCAGACAACAAAATATGAAGAATGGATATGGCTGTTCCGCCAGCTGGAACAGAACAGTAATTATGAGGTGCTGATTCTGGATCTGGGCGACGGGGTTACGGATCTGTACCAGATTCTTGATTACTGTACGGAAATATATGTGCCGATCCGTCAGGATCTGATGTCTCTGGCTAAACTGGAACAGTTCGAAAATGCACTGCAGATGTGGGATTCCGTTTCTGTTCTGGAAAAAATGAAAAAGATCAGAATTCCCTTTTATGCGGCGGGAAAAAGCGGGAAGGCATGGTTTGAAGAGCTGGCATGGAGCGAGCTTGGAGATTACGTCAGGAAGATACTGCGCGGAGAGGATGGCGGATGAAGGAAGCGGAAGCGCTGAGACCGCTGCTGATGGAAGAGATTGATATTACCAAGGAGCCTGAGGATGAGAAAATCCTGGAGCTGATTGACCATCTGATTCTGGAGGAGGAGATCACCAGGAGACTTCCGGTGAAACGTAAGCTGGAGGTGCGCCAGGAACTGTTCTATTCTGTGCGGCGGCTTGATGTTCTGCAGGAACTTCTGGATGACCCGGAGGTGACGGAAATCATGGTGAACGGCTGCGATACGATTTTTGCGGAAAAGCATGGAAAGATTTTTCACTATGAGAAGAAGTTTACGTCCAGGGAGAAGCTGGAGGATATTATCCAGCAGATCGCAGGAAGCTGCAATCGGGTGGTCAATGAACAGAATCCTATCGTGGACGCCAGGCTGGAAAACGGAGACCGTGTGAATGCGGTGCTGCGGCCTGTCGCGCTGAACGGACCGATTCTGACGATCCGGCGTTTCCCGGAGCGCCCGATTACAATGGCGCAGCTGATTGCCGGGAACTGCATTTCCCGGGAGGCGGCGGATTTTCTGAAGGATATGGTGCGCGCAGGGTATTCCATTCTGGTAGGCGGCGGAACCTCCACCGGAAAAACCACATTTCTGAACGCTCTGAGTTCCTGCATTCCTCCGGGGGAAAGGATTATCACTATTGAAGATAACGCGGAGCTCCAGATTCAGGGGATCGAGAACCTTGTGCGCCTGGAGGCCAGGGAGACGCATCTTGAGGGGCAGCAGAGTATTACGATCCGGGAACTGATCCGCACTTCACTGCGGATGCGGCCGTCACGGATTATTATCGGAGAAGTCAGAGGAGCAGAGGCCTGGGATTTCCTTCAGGCGCTCAATACAGGGCACAGCGGTTCGCTGGGAACGGCGCATGCAAACAGCACAAAAGATATGATCGGGCGGCTGGAGGCTATGGTCCTGATGGGAATGGAGCTTCCGCCGGAAGCCATCCGCAGGCAGATTGTCTCCGGAATTGAGATTCTTGTGCATCTGGAGCGAGACGTGGACGGGAAAAGACACGTGGAGGAGATTTCGGAAATCGACGGGATCTGTGACGGAACGATTGGAATCCATCCGCTGTTTCAGTGGGAACCGAGGAAAGGACTGATGCCATGTGGAACAATAAAAAACAGAAAAAAGCTGGAACGTCTCCGGAGCTGAAGGCGGATTATGAAACCTATTGTCCGGAGAGGAGGGAGATTTTCCGATGGGTTCTGGAAAGTATCGGAATTGCAGCAGGGCTGAATCTCCTGTTTTACCGGTCGGCGGCCGCCTCCGTCCTCTGGCTGCCCCTTGCCTGGTTCTGGATCAGAAGAAGGAAAAAGCAGGCAGCGCTGAAGAGGAAACAGGAACTCTACTACCACTTCCGGGATCTGACCGCGGCCATGCAGTTCGCCGTATGTGCCGGATATTCTCTGGAAAATGCCGTGCGGGAAGCCTACCGGGATCTCCGGCAGACTTACGGCGAGAAAGATGTTCTGGTAAGAGAACTGAAATTCATGAAAAACCAGATTGCGCTCAGCATCCCGGTGGAGCAGCTGTTTATGGATCTGGCGGCGCGCAGCGGTCTGGAGGATATCCGGATGTTTGCCAATGTGCTGACGATTTCCAAGCGAACCGGAGGGAATATGGAGGCGGTGTTGAAAAATACGTGGAGGATTCTCAGCGGGAAAATCGATACGGAACGGGAAATTGCCAGCAGTATCGCATCCAGAAAATACGAACAGACGATTATGAATGTGATTCCGCTGGGAATTATCCTGTATATTCAGATTTCTTTTCCGGAATTCATGGATGTACTGTACGGTAATCTTCTGGGCGTGTCCGTGATGACGGTATGTCTGGGCATCTATCTGGCGGCTCTGGGGATCGGCCAGAGAATTATGAGAATTGAGGTATGAGATGGCAGAAATATATCTGATTGCAGTGACCGGGAACAGGATAGGGCCGGGGATAACGGATCGGAGCGATGCTGACGATGCCTCTGGAGAATCCGCAGAGAGTTGGTCGGGCGGATACAGCAATTTTGCAGTGAAAGAATAAAGAGATAATCACTGATAAAAAACGGGATTTTTCACTCCTGGGACAAACAGGATATACAGCTTAAGCTGATAGTATCCTTTTGTCTCCGGGGGCAAAAATCCCGTTTTTGTCAGTATTATTTTCGGCGGTTTGTAGAATCCCTGTAAAGAATTTCCGATTGAATAAAAGTTTCTGTATAGGGCAGATCCGGGTTCTGGATCCGGTCTGTTAATTGTTTTGCTGCAATAATCCCTAATTCTTCATTGTGACAATCAATCGTTGTAAGCGACGGGCCTACCACGCAGGAGGCAGGGGAATTGTCAAAACCCGTCACCAGAATATCCTCCGGCACAGAAAGCTGCATTCTTTTCAGGCATGAAATCAGCTGAATGGCCAGTGCATCGTTTGCGCAGACAAAAAGTTCCGGAAGTGGTTTCATCTGGCGAAGCGTCTGCATCATCCACGCGGAATCCCAGTATTTTGCATCGTCCTGTTCTGTAATGCACAGGGAACTGTCTACCGTGAGACCGCATGCGTAAAGTGCCATGCAGAATCCGAGCCAACGTTCATGAAAAGAAAAGCAATGTGTAAATGCCCCGACAAACCCAACGCTTTTCAGGTGATATTGACGGATCAGGGATCGTACCATTGCTGCCAGTGTATTTTTACTTTCTGAAATTAGCAGATCCACAGAAAGATGGTCTTCGCTGATATTCGGATAGGAATCAAGAAATAATGTCGGTTTATTCAGTTCGCTCAGCATCTGACAGTATTTTTTGTCAAAAACCTCAATGCAGAATATGGCGTCGACGAAATTCAGCTGTAAAGTGCCCGGAAGTCTGCACTGTAAAAGATCCTGATCGGAAATGGAATATAAGGACAGGGTATATCCCTGACGGCTGATATTTTTTTCAACCACAGTCAGAACGGAAGAACCGGAATGTTGCTTATCGGGAAATTTGTGATATAACAATGCAATATTGCCGTTGATTGGATCGGAAGATTCCTGTTTGACAGAAAATATAGGCGATTTGGAAAAATCGGATATATGTTTATAATTCAGTTCCACGGCTTTTTTTAATACACGATCTCGGGTTTTTGCAGAAACGCCGGCGTTTCCGTTCAATACCTTGGATACCGTTGTACGGGAAAGATTAAGGGAATCTGCGATATCCTGAACAAGGACTCTCTTTTTTTCCATAGATAAGTTACCTCTTTATCATGTTTCCTCGATAAGTTACCTCTTTATCATGTTTCCTCCGGCAGTAAGAACCGCCTGAGACAGTATGATTATATCATGGATTCGGATGTCGTACAATGTCTAAAAGATTAATATTTCCAGAAAAATTAACAAATGTTAAAAAGCAGAAAAAGAGAAAAGATGAGCATTGGCAATAATCGCCAAAATATATCATGATAATTTATTAAAATAAGCAAAAATGATAAAAAGCGTTGACATTAGTTTATAAAAGAAGTAAAATTAGGCCAAACAAAACAAACAAATGTTAAATACATAAAATTAACATCTGTTAATTTTCGGAGGTGAAAATATGAAGCAACTTACGGTGAAAGACAGAAAAAAGCAGGCGCCATATTTTTACAGATTTGGAAAATATGTAAAAAAGAACTGGCAGCTGTATCTGATCTTTTTAATGCCGGCCTTTTTGCTGACATTGATTTTTAAGTATCTCCCGATGTTCGGAATTATTATTGCATTTGAAGAGTACAGTCCGCTGCAGGGATACTTTGGAAGCCAGTGGATTGGCCTTTATAATTTTAAGCGTTTGTTCTCCTCTACGGAGTTCGGAAGACTTTTTCTGAATACGTTAAAGCTTAGCGGATATAACCTGATCTGGAGCTTTTTCCCTCCGATTATCCTTGCCCTCTTGCTGAACCGGATTTCCCGCGCCGGTTTGAGAAGGAAAGCGCAGCTGATTGTCTACCTGCCGTATTTCATATCGACAATCGTTCTGGCCGGTATGATACGTTTGTTTTTTTCTTCGGTGGGTCCGATTAATTCAATTCTCGGAACTACCATTGATTTTATGTCAGAACCTTCCTGGTTCCGGACATTGTATATCGGAAGCGGCATCTGGCAGGGAGCAGGATGGGCGTCTATTATTTATACCGCGACGTTGTCCGGCGTCAGCCAGGAACTGATCGATGCAGCGAAGATTGATGGAGCCACGATTCTTCAACAGATACGCCATGTTGAACTCCCTGCGTTGAAGCCTGTAATTGTTATCCAGTTTATTCTTTCGGCAGGAAATATTATGAGTATCGGATTCGAGAAAGTATACGCCATGCAGACGGATCTGAATAAGGTGACAAGCGATATCATTCCGACGTATGTATATCGTCTTGGACTTGAAATGGGAGATTATGGATATTCTACGGCAGTTGGATTGTTTAACTCCGTGATTAATCTGATTCTGTTGATTGCTGTTAATATGATTGTGAAAAAGCTGAATGAGGGTGAAGGTTTGTAAAGAGGGAGAAAAATCCCAGAGGTTTACTTCCAAATCTGTCTTGGCGACGCAGCGGATGCGTCAGGAAGGAGGAAAAAATGGCAGCAACGACCATGAAGGTAAGACAGAAAAAGAAAATTTTTACACAGGATCATGTGATAACAGTAATCGGAAATCTTTTGCTGGCGATCTTTCTTCTTCTGATCATCATACCTATTATTTATATTTTATTGTGCTCGATCATGGATCCGGCGACAAGAAGCAGTGTAGGAGTTACTTTTGATATCAGCCATTGGACGCTGGAAGGTTATGAAAGAGTTTTTCAGGACGAGAATATATGGAGAGGTTTTGCAAATTCCTTTTTCTATTCGATCGCTTTTACGGCCATTTCTGTGGTGATCACCATGTTTGCCGCGTATCCCATGTCGCGGGAAGATTTTATGGGAAGGAAGTTTTTTAATGCCTTCTTTGTGTTTACGATGTTTTTCGGCGGCGGTCTGATGCCTACATATCTTCTGATGGATCAGCTGGACCTGATTAACACAATCTGGGCGATTCTGCTTCCGGGTGCAGCGAATGTGTGGAATCTGATATTGGCGAGATCCTATTATAAAACGGTTCCGGGAGAACTGAGAGAAGCGGCTGCCGTGGACGGCGCCAGTGACATGCAGTACTTCTTTAAGGTTCTTATGCCGGTCTGCAAGCCGATCCTTGCAGTACTTTGCCTGTATCAGTTTGTGGCTATGTGGAACTCGTATTTTGACGCAATGATTTATCTGGATAAACAGGATATGCAGCCGCTGCAGCTGGTGATCCGTGCAATACTGGTGCAGAATCAGATCAATCCGAACCTGATTGCCGATATGGAAAAAATGGCAGAAACGGCGAAACTGGCCGATCTTCTGAAATATTCCACGATTGTAATTTCCAGTGTGCCGCTGCTTCTGATGTATCCGTTCTTCTCTAAATATTTTGAGAAAGGTATTATGATCGGTTCTGTAAAAGGTTAATCTTCTGTACGAAAGTACGGAATGAAAAAGTTAAAATCAATCAAAGGAGGTACATGTAATGATGAAATCGAAAAAATTGCGAAAGCTGATGGGAATTGTCTGCGCGGCATCCATTATGACGGGTACGTTTGCCGGCTGCGGACAGTCAGACGCATCGTCCGGCGGGAGCAGTACTTCGGAAGCACAGGCGGAAGAGGTTGCATTTCCGCTGGAAGAAAACTATGAGTTTTCTATGATGACCAGAGCGGCTTCGGATTCAGAGCAGGATTTCAGCAAAAAGGCGTTGGTACAGCGGATGGAGGATGCAACCAATGTTACGGTTGACTGGCAGGTTATCCCGGATGAGCAGTTTGATGACAAATTCAAACTCGCGCTTTCCAAGAGCGACATGCCGGACGTAGTGACGAAAATGTACATTAAGCCGTATGATATCCTCGGCTATGCGAGAAAGGGAGTGTTTATTCCCCTTGAAGATTATATTGAGACCAATATGCCGAATCTGACAAAAGTTCTGGAGCAGAGACCCGAAGTCAAAGCTGCGATTACCGCTGCAGACGGACATATTTACACTCTGCCGTTTATCAATGAATGGTCAAAAAACAGTAAAGAGAATATTAATGTAATCGGTGCGATTCCGTATATTAATGTCAGCTGGCTGGAGGAACTGAATCTGGAAATGCCGACAACCACAGATGAACTTGAAGCGGTACTGAAGGCATTTGCGGAAAATATCAAACCGGAAAGCGGAGACGTAATTCCCATGTCTTTCCGTATCAATCAGGTAAATCAGGATCCTGGTGTAACACTTGGTTCTTTTGGCTGCGGAGACAATATGGATCACTATATGGTGACAAATGACAAAGAGGTCTACTATTCTCTGGCGTCTGAGGAGGCGCGTGAAGGCCTGGAGTGGCTTCATGGATTATATGGAGAAGGACTGATCGACCCGGAAATTTTCTCTCAGGATGCTTCCACTTACTCTGCAAAACTGGCGTCAGGACGAGTTGGCCTTTTCTATGAGTGGGCGAGAGAGTCAGCAGGCGATTATACCGATGAGTATCAGGCCCTTCTGCCGTTAGCGGGACCGGACGGAACAGTTAATGTACCCCGTCAGAATTATTACAGCTTCGACATGGGTGTAACTGCAGTCACCAGCGCATGCGACAATCCTTCGGTAGTCTGCGCATATCTGGACCAGTATTTTGAGCCGTCCATGTCGATTCAGAACTGCTACGGAACTTATGATGATGAAAACTATACCAACGTGTTTACTATGGACGAAGACGGTATGCTGCACTGGACGGACGAAGGCGCTTCTGACAGCAAAGTGCGCGGCGACCAGAATCTGTATGACACCTTTGCGATTCTTTCCGATTACTATGGAGTATATGTAGACCGGATGCTGGATTCCGACGCGATGAGATTTGATACTGTTAAGAACATCTACTCTCCGTACATCAGCAGTGATTATAATTATCCGGCAGCCTTTATGGAACAGGAGGATATCACCAGAATTTCAGAAATTGAGACAGATCTGAAAACGTATGCAGAGCAGACAAAAGCGGATATTGTAAAAAATGGAATCTCTGATGACGAGTGGAATGCATATCTGAAAAAGCTGGATGACATGGGACTTCAGGAACTGCTGGAACTGAAGCAGAAAGGCTTTGACATGTTCTATGAGCTGACCAATTATGCGGAAGCAGGAGGACAGACGTCTGCGGCAGAATCCGCATCGGCGGAGACAACATCTGCAGCAGAATCCACATCGTCGGGGACAGATGCCGCATCTCAGGAATAGTAAAGGAGGCTTCATCATCTATGGATCTGTTTTATACACCGAAATATGCAAAGACGGGAGACGTCATTCCGTTTTACAATGAGGAGACAAAACAGTTTGACAACTACTATCTGAAAAACTGGAATCCTGACGCTCCGGGAGATCTGGTGGTTCACGGATGGCATAAAATTACGACTGCGGATAACAGGACGTATCAGGAAGTGCCTGTCAACATTTGCGGCGGAACAGGTTCTGTGATCAAAGTAAATGGAACCTACCATATGTTTTACTGTACCTTTGATCAGGATCCGCCGGCGCAGTGGGCGCGACATGCGGTCAGTGACGATCTGACACATTGGGAAGATATTCCGGAGGACAGATTCGGACCTGACGGAGAAATTTACCGGATGTCCGACTGGCGGGATCCGTTTGTATTCTGGAATCCGGAAGAGAAAAAATGGTGGATGCTGCTTGCCGCGAGGGAAAACAGCGTGACAGAACGAAATGGGTGCGTTGCACTCTGCGTTTCGGACGATCTTTCCCGCTGGGAATACAGAAAACCCCTTTATGCGCCGAGAACTCACCAGGCGGCGAATGAATGCCCGGATCTTTTTCGGATGGGAGACTGGTATTATCTTGTGTATTCCAACTACACAGATGGTTTTTGTACCTACTATCGTATGAGTAAAAGTCTCAATGGCCCATGGATCCGACCGGCGGTAGACACCTTCGACGGAAGAGCGTTTTATGCTGCAAAAACAGGAAGTGACGGTACGAACCGATATGTCTATGGGTGGAATCCTACCCGCGGAGAAAACGGCTGGGGATTTGATCCGGGAAAGGATTTTGGAAAGGATTACTGCTCATGGAACTGGGGAGGATCTATCGTTGTCCATAAACTGATCCAACATGAGGACGGTACGCTTGGAGTCTGCCCTGTGGATAGTGTGGCGGAAGCATATGGACAGGGTGAAAAGACTTCCTGGGAATTTCTTACAGGACAATGGAGCCGCCGGGACGAGAAGGCGCTCTGCAGTTCTCCGGACGGTTATGGAGCTGCGCTGTGTGACCGCCTTCCCCGTCAGGGGGTAGTCAGAGCGAAAATCTGCTATGAGGGAGAACCGACGCGTTTTGGCATGGCACTCCATGTGGATGAGAACTTTGACAAAGGCTACTATCTGATGTTCGAGCCGAACTTTCAGAGAATTGAATTCCGCTCCGGACTCCGCATGTATGAACAGGGTGGACAGATGTTCCCCTATGCAGTGGAAATGGAACGGCCTCTGCAGCTGGTGGCCGGAAAAGAATATGAACTGGAACTGTACATTCAGGATTCTCTTGCGGTATTATATGTAAATAAGGATGTTGCTTTTGGATTTCGCATGTATAACGAATCAGGAAAGAGACTCGGATGGTTTGTCTCGGAAGGCAGCATCCGTGTATGGGATGTGGAGATCGCCGGAGAATAGCAGGATACAGGCGACAGTTCAGTGGATGAACGGTCAGGAATACATATGGGAGGAATAAAATGTATTGGGATATGGATCAGGCAGCCCGGTTGCAGGAGGGATATTCGCGCAGCATTAACTGGGAGAATCGAACGGGAGAAAAAGGAAAGGGAGGAATGGCGGCGAGTGTACTCGGACCGTCGAGGAAAGGCTCGCCTTGTATTCCCTGTGTACATGCCCATGAAACGGTGACGCTGGCTCAGATAGAAGGGACGGGGATTATTCGCCATATCTGGATGACCGTCACGGACAAGGTCAGCGACAGAAACCGATACGTTCTCAGGGATCTTGTCCTGAGAATGTACTGGGACGGCGAAACAGAACCCTCGGTGGAAACACCGCTGGGAGACTTTTTCTGCTGCGGATTCGGAGAGGCATATACGGTGAATTCTCTTCCTGTCGTGGTAAATCCGACCCGCGGATTTAACTGCTACTTTTCCATGCCGTTCCGGAGAAGCGCGCGGATTACGCTGGAAAATCAGTGCGATGAGGATATCCCGGCGTTCTTCTATCAGATTGATTACTGCCTGAAACATTCTCTGCCGGAGGATATGGGATATTTTCATGCCCAATGGAGACGCAGCAGGATGACAGAAAAGACAAAGGATTACGTGATTCTGGATCAGGCGAAAGGGAAAGGACAGTATATAGGAACTTATATTGCGCTGACGGCTCTGGAACGTTACTGGTATGGAGAAGGAGAAGTGAAATTCTATCTGGACGGCGACACAGAGTATCCGACGATCTGCGGAACTGGTATGGAGGATTACTTTGGAGGAGCCTGGAGCTTCGCGTCTCAGGAAAACGGAAAGACTGTGGAAAACACTTTCTGTACCCCGTTTCTCGGCTATCCCTATTATTCCTGTCATGACATGAGGGTTCATAACGATTACCACACGGACGATCATCTTCCTCAGAGAAGCTTTTACCGCTGGCATCTTCCGGATCCGATTCTGTTTGAAAAGGACCTCCGGGTGACGATCCAGCAGATAGGAGTCTCCCATGGAGGATTGTTCGAGCGGCAGGATGATCTTGCCAGCGTTGCCTACTGGTATCAGACAGAGCCCCATCAGCCCTTTGAACCGCTGATGGAGAGAAAAGAGCGCTGGCCGAGATAATTGAAAGAAAACGTAACAGTTCAGCGGGCTGAACTGTTACAAGAAAACAGAAAAATACCCGGAAGACTGCAGAAACACCGGAGCAGTCTTTCGGGTATTTCTGCGTTCGGGGCTCTGGATCAATCCGTTTCGGGCGGCTTTTGATGAAGCAGGGAGAAAAAGAGATTACAAAACTTTAGTATTGAATTTGTACATATTTTTTTCTTGAATAATGAAAGGAAAAATAAAGAACCGAAATCTTTCACGCCGGTGGAAAAAAATCTCATCAAATTTTTTTACGGCCATTTGTCAGCAATTCACAAATCCGAAAAACTTGTCGAAAAACGCTGGACAAACAAAAATACGACGGCTATAATGACGTCACAATCAAACAGAACAGCAGGAGGTGATACAGATTGAGCCTGCAGTATTGTCTGATATTGACTGCTGCAGCGGGTGCGGTATTGATGGATTTAAAACAGGAGAAACAGCGAATGGCTGGATTGTGATACTATGGCTTACCGGCTTTTCCACGGAAGTTCGGAGCCGTGGAGCTATTGGATTTCACACATTTCTGTTCGGCGCACATTGGCCGATTCTGATACATTTCTGGTTATTTTGTTTCCGAATGATCGGCGCAGAGGATATCAAATTCTCTTCATTCCCCGGAGGCTTTTCTGGCTCTGCTGCAATTCTGAAATATGTCTGCCGGTCGTTTGTCTTTGGCGAGACTTTATCTTTGGACATTTTACTTATCTGCGGAAACATTCGTCAACGTCTTTTCAAATTCACCATTTACATCAAACACATTTTTCGGTCTCATTCGGTCTGCGGCTTTGTTCTGGTCAGGAGGGAGGTTTTATTGATTTGCACAAAGAAAAAGAATATATTGTAACAGTTCAGCTCGCTGAATTGTAACAGTATATTTGCAGTCTTTCTTTCCCACGGAAACTGAATACATGTACAACTTTATGGAATATCTGACGCAGTGATTCGGCCGGAGATCCTTCGAAGACAAAGGGGCTTTGCGGTTAAGATCCTGATTCAGTGCATTATGAGAATTGAGGTATGAGATGGCAGGAATACATCTGATTGCAGGGGCGGGACTGCTTCTCTGGTATTTCTGGAGAAAGAGAAACGGGAAGTTCGACGTTCTTGAAAAGAGAATCTTTCTGTTCGCAGTAATTGGGAACATAGCCGGACTGGCGCTGACGGCGTCCGCTTATCTGAATGCAGGTCTTGGGACAGAGCCTGCGGTTGAGAAGGGCGGCTACGGTGAGCAGGTCAGGGAAGAGGCTTTTGAAGTGTCGCGGGGAAATGGAGAGAGTCAGAAAATTACGGTGCTGGTTCCCTCCAGGCAGTATGGAGAAGAGGAGACACGGGAATGGCTGGAACGTGCGGAGAAGGTATTGGATACAGTCATACTTGGCGAGAATACATCTCTTCAGCATGTGGATCAGGACCTGAACCTGGTCACACAGATACCGGACAGCCCGGTAACTGTCTCCTGGGACACAAATGAGCCGCTTCTGGTGGGCTATGAGGGGGAACTGTCAGATGAAATTCCGGCGGAAGGAGCAAAGGTGCGGCTGAAAGCTGTGCTCAGCCTCCAGGAAGAGACACAGGAATGCATCCGCCAGATTGTCGTCTACCCGAAGCAGACGGAGCAGACGCTGGAACAATTGATCCGTGAGGCGGCTGAGGAGCAGAATACAGACGGCTCGGATACTTTGTATTATCTTCCCGGGGAGGTTGACGGACAAAAGCTTACCTGGAGAAGGGCGCCGGAACGGACCGGAGGAGTGATTGCGATTTTCTCACTGCTGGCGGCGCTGCTGTACGGCGGCACTCAGGTGGAGAAAAGGGAGGAAGCGAGACGGGCGAGAGAAGAAGAGATCCAGAAGGATTATCCGGAAATTGTGAGTGCGCTGGTGCTGCTGCTGGGAGCCGGCATGAGCATGAGAAAAGCGCTGGAACGGCTGGCGCTGGATTACCAGGGTAGGCGGAGAAACGGACGGACGGCAAAACGTCCGGCGTACGAAGAACTGCTCTATACCTGGCAGGAAATGGAGAGCGGCGTTTCGGAACTGAGCGCTTATGAACATCTTGGAGCCAGATGTCAGGGAACCTCCTATCGTTCCCTGGCAACGCTTCTGACGCAGAATCTGAAGAAAGGCAGTAAAGGACTGCTGGAGCTTATGGAACAGGAATCCTCGGAAGCTTTCGAGGAACGGAGACGCAGAGCAAGGGCGGAAGGAGAGAAGGCAGGGACAAAGCTGCTGTTTCCGATGATGCTTATGCTGGGCGTCGTATTTCTCCTGATTCTTGTGCCGGCGTTTTTGTCCTTTGATGCATAAAAAGCCGGGGCTTCTGCGGCGAAACGGCCGGAGACGGGAGAAACGGCGGAAAGGGACGGCAGTTCAGAAGAATGAACTGTTGCGGAAAGGAGGTGAAAACATGTGGAGAATACTGGAGTTCTGGCGGGAAGAAGATGCGGTTGGCGTTGTGGAGATTATTCTGATTCTGGTGGCAATATTCACCCAAGATAAAAGCGTGTATAAAACGTGCATATGGTAAAAATATGTGGATAAATAGAACCGGAAACACAGTGAGAGGTGGACAATGTATATGAGGTATGGTGAAAGAATGGTTATTGTAAAATATTATAATGTACTGTTTTATATGTTATTTCGTGTAGGGGTAGACGATCTGAAAGTGGATTGTTTAATTCAAATGATAGATGAGGATAAAAATTTGCGAATGAAAACAATATATGATTGGTGTCAGAAGCAACATGTTTCGTTGAAAATGAAGTTTAAATATCGGAAGGATTATTCAATAAAAGTAAATATATGGAATTTATACTCCTATTGTAGATTCATATGGGATATGTACAGGGAAAAGCTACTGGTCATATGGATTGCTATTTTTACGAGAGGAAATTTCGGTGCAGACTAGTCGTGTGGACACAAAAAGAAAAAAGAGAATTGAATAATCCATATTTTAAACTACTAAAGGTTACTGAAGAATACTATGAGTTACAGTCTAAAAATACAGGACATCTTTGGATTATTAAAAAACAGTCTTTCGGACATCATCGAATAATACTATATCATAAGCATGCTTATAAAAAGCCCTATTACCATAAACAATGCTGTACGTATACAGTGAAGAAGGCAATAAACATCATAGAGAGGCATGATAGTTATATTTTACACATTTATGGTGGTAAACGGTTGACAAAAATAGACGGAACATAACAAAAAAGAGAACTCAAGAGAGTTCTCAGAATATTTGGAGGTCTAGGGTAGTACTTATCAACTACATGCTACCATTACACCATATCACCGCAAACACCTAGACCTATAAATAAGATTTCTTTCTCCATATTAGCCATTCCTTTCTTTAATACAAGTTTAACCGTATCATAGATAAGACCTGAAACTATAGAATCTAATAGTAATCTTATTATGGTGGTGACACCTGGAATTGAACCAAGACCTGTTGCTAACTAATTGGTTACTTTATATTACCCCCAAAAGGACTGAATGTCAATAGCAGGCTTTATTTGTAGAAAATTAATAGAATGATATGGAAATAAATATTTTTGTGTAAGTAAATTTAAAGAGCTACAGAATAGAAATACCAGAAAATATAAATTTCAGAATAAAACGGAATTAATATGATTGAAATGAGAAAATTGTTTAGAATGAGAACTATCTATGACTAGTGTCGAAAGTAAGACATACCAGTATCAATGAAGTTCACTTATTGCAGAGATTATTCGTTTGTAGCAAATCTTTGGAATCTATATTCTTACTGCCATTTCTGGCTAGAGATCACTATATTTAAATATAATTAGGAACTGTCTTGTATTTTGAATAGAAGGAATGGTGTATTCTAGAGTGCTATAGTATAATAAATAGGCGAAGGAAAATACATTTTGAAATATATTACAGTGAATAGGAGAATAATCAATTGATTGAAATTATTGCAGATAAAATGTTTGAACTGATCACATCGAAAGGTTTTGAAGCACTTGGTCAATTAAAAGAACAATATACCAATCAGATGATTTTATATGGAATTGTAAAAAGATTTGGTGAAGGCGATTATTTTAAGAATGAATTCAAAAATACTTTGTATTACGATAACAAAGACTTAATATTACAAATGCCAGAAAGAAAGATTTCTCCGACTTTAGGCGTACAAGAAATTAGTGCTAATCTATATGAAACATTTATTCATATTTTTATTGGTGAAACTGAGGAAGTAAAAAGGATTACGGAAGTTTTATCTACGGAGTATTTAAGCAAAAGAGAGTTAACAGTTAAACTTTTAGATTTGGCTGTAGCAGAGAAGAAATCAACAGAGCATATTTTACAGGATATTGGGAAAACAAGAAATATTGTAGAGAAAATAAACGATTATAATGAAAGAGCAGAATATAAGAAAAAACAGTTACTTAGGTTAGGGCTGGGACGGAAAATGGATTTATTTATAAATGCAGCGGCAGGTCATTTCATTACGTGGGTAAATAAAGGTGTAATATCTTTAAAAGGAAAGGCCGGACCAGAAACTCTTCAGTATATGGATCAGATAGAAGAACTTGTCAATCAAGGTTTTCCACAAGTTACTGAAGAGTTTCATAAAATACCAGTAAAAATTCTTAGAACGGATATTACTCCATTTATGGAGTACGAAATGAGTTCAACAGATTATGCAGTGTATATGAGAACTGTATTAGAAAAACGAGCAGATGAGTTACTTAAAGTTTCTGATTATTTGACGGATGATTTTGTATATGCATTATTTGAATTAATGGATCTATTTGAGAGAAACCCTCTATACAACGCAAACGCAAGGTTATTGGCAAAAATGTTTGTTAATGCTAAGCCTGCGGAAGGAATGGATTTCAGAAAGAGTTGTGTGGAAGAACTAACGAGATTTGGAGAAACCATTTTAAAATTCAAACCACTTTATAATGCTTATTTGCAAAATATGTAAAAGGAAAGCGTATGGAGACACTAGTAAATAAAATAATTGAAATACTGAAGGAAAAGGATTATAACATAGCAGCTAGTGAACTAAAAAAA
>ERZ1643246.1450-NODE-1450-length-25841-cov-31.414760_pt1 | contig 25841 bp, 22 predicted proteins | sample MGYA00579265_ERZ1643246 | MGnify/ENA primary metagenome ERZ1643246 (study PRJEB29033, sample SAMEA4952261) | chicken gut metagenome | biome: Broiler Chicken; feature: Gastrointestinal Tract; material: Caecum | place: Ireland | collected 2018 | study: Broiler...
TGGTTACTGGCTTTTCGGCAGTTTGGACTTCCAAAGTGGAAACATGATTTCGAGTGCGACCTCTTCGACCTCTTGAGTAATGCTCCCTATGAAATTGTCAGGCACCGGTTTCGAGCATCATTCGGACGAATGCGAGATTTCGGTGCAAGAACAGCGATTTTCAGGCGGGGTGCAAGGCCCCGCAAAGCCCGCCGCAAAGGGATTTGCCGCGGACAAACCGGCCAGTGGGTCACGCCCTTTCGAGTGCTCCCTCTTACGACCTCTTGAGTACATCTCCATATTTAATTGTCCAGCACCGCCTTGCAAACATTTCGGAAAAATGCAAGATTTCGATGCAAGATAAGCGGATACAACCGGAAAACATACCCCGGGGAAATCCCGCCGTCACGCCATTCGCGGCGGACGAATCGGCCAGCGGGCTGCAAACTTTCGAGTGCGACCTCTTCGGCCTCTTGAGTAATGCTCCAGATATTGCCGGCAGGGCGCAGCGGCCCGGCCGGATGTGCCTGATTATTATAGCAAATTCCGTGCGGCACGTCAAATGTTTTTTCGTGCGCCGGGCCTTGCGCCGCGGTCTGTACCCGAACGCAAAATGTGCGCACTTCCCCGCAGCTCCGCGGAAAGCGCGCCGGTCCGGCCCGGCAGACGGGCAGCCTCAGCGCAGGCTGGCGCGGGCGCGGTCCAGATCGTCGGCACGGACATAGATCGTATAGGTCCAGTTGGCGGCGGGGTTCTGACCAAAGCTGCCGCTGCGCTCCCGGCTGCCTGCGGCGAACGCCGACGGCGAGCTGCGGTCGCGGGCTTTGACCTGGTACTCGATGCCCGCCTGGTCCAGTTTGGCGCAGACCTCGTCGCTGCGGGCCTGGGTCTGGCAAACGGTCAGTTCCCTGCGCTGAAACAAAGAGATCATCCTGCACCTCTCCTTTGCTGATCCTGGGGCGTGTCCGAAAATTTCCCACACTGTCTGATTCCACGAAAAAGCAGCGTCTGCCGCGCTGCGGCGCCTTAAAGCACATCAAATCTTCCTGCGGTTTCGCGCCCTGTGCCCCGCACCTTTCTGGCGATTTTTCCGCGCTTTGAAGCGGCCAGATCCCTTCCGGGGATCCGTCGAGAACGCGCCATACGCCGCGGCAAAGCGTTCCCCGCGCCGTATGTCCCGGCCTTGGGGGCGCATCCGGCAAGTCGAAAATGCCGACATCGTACCAAACATCGGGCGCAAGCCGAAAACCATGCGCGGGTTCCCCGGCAGGGCCATCCCCTGCCGGGACTCATTCAGAGAACCCTCAGAACTCCGCGCCCAGGGTGGCGGCCATGACGGCCTTGATGGTGTGCATGCGGTTCTCGGCTTCGCGGAAAACCACGCTCTGGCCCCCGGTGAACACCTCGTCGGTGACTTCCATGGCGTCGCGGCCAAACTTTTCGCCCATGGTGCGGCCCACCTGGGTCTTGTGGTCGTGGTAGGCAGGCAGGCAGTGCATGAAAACCGCCTGGGGGCCGGCCTTGGCCATCAGGGCGGCGTTGACCTGGTAGGGCGCCAGGTCGGCGATGCGCTGCGCCCAGACTTCCTCCGGCTCGCCCATGCTGACCCACACGTCGGTGTAGACCGCGTCGGCGCCGGCCACCGCGTCCACATCCTCCGAGAAGTCGATGGTCGCGCCGGTCTCGGCGGCGATGGCGCGGCATTTTTCCACCAGCTGCGCCTCCGGCCAGTAGGCTTTGGGGGCGCAGGCGGTAAAGTGCAGGCCCATCTTGGCACAGCCGATCATCAGGGAATTGCCCATGTTATACCGCGCGTCGCCCATGTAAACGAACTTGAGCCCCTCCAGCCGGCCGAACTGCTCCCGCAGCGTGAGGAAATCGGCCAAAATCTGGGTGGGGTGGAACTCGTTGGTCAGACCGTTCCACACCGGCACCGGCGCGTACCGCGCCAGCTCCTCCACAATGGCCTGGCCATAGCCGCGGTATTCGATGCCGTCGAACATGCCGCCCAGCACCTGGGCGGTGTCGGCGATGCTCTCCTTTTTGCCGATCTGGCTGCCGGAAGGGTCCAGGTAGGTGGTGCCCATGCCCAGGTCGTGGGCGGCCACCTCAAAGCTGCAGCGGGTGCGGGTGCTGGTCTTTTCAAAGATCAGCGCCACATTTTTGCCCCGCAGCACGTCATGCAGGACGCCGGCTTTCTTCTTTGCTTTCAGCTCGGCGGCCAGGTCCAAAAGATACCCGATCTCGGCGGGGGTATAGTCCAGCAGCGTCAAAAAGTCTCTGCCCTTCAGGTCCATGGTCATTCTCTCCTTTGCGTTGCGGGGTCAGCGGCCCCGTTGGCCGCCCGGTCCTGCGGCCCGGCGGAACGGTCCGTCTCCGGGACATTCTGAAAAAATCCGATCCTTTCTTGCTCGATCCAGATCCCTTTTAGTATTGCACATTGGGAAGCAATTTGCAAGAAAAAATTATATTTTGCACTGATTTTGTATTTTTATGCAGCAAAAGCAGCGCAAACTACCCGCAGCCAGGGCTTTTCTCTGGTGCGGCGGGCGGCGCAGGGTCCCCGCAAGCCAGGCCCTCCCCTGCCCCGTGCTCATCGTGCGGGCAAAGCCGGCGGGCGTTCTTATTCCGCCGTGTGCCAGGTATTTTCGCAGATATACCGCCACACGTCGCCCACCGTTTGGCAGGCGGCCATGTCCTCCGCCGACACTTCCCGGCCGATGCCTTCGCCCACGTTCCAGGCAAGTTCGGTGGCGTCCAGCTCGTCGGCGCCCAGGTCCTCGTACAGGTCGGTCTCCGGGGTCAGGTCCTGCGGCTCGCAGGAAAACTGCTCAGCCAAAATGTCCAGCAGGTCGTTGTACTGCATGGGAAACGCTCCTTTATCCGGCGGCAAAGGCCGCTTTGTCGTTGTTTTCCTCCTGCAAAACGGGCGCCGCGCCCGCCAGGGGGATGCGGCGCCCGGCGCTTTTGGGGGTTTGCGCAGGGGTCACTGCCAGGCGTCCCGGCCCAGCAGCTCGTGCTGCAGGCGGCAGGCGGTGGGGGTGGCAGCCAGGCCGCCCTCGGCAGTCTCCTTCAGGGCGGGGTGCATGGCGTCTCCCACCCGCTTCATGGCCAGGATGGCCTCGTCCGGCGGGATGACGCTGCCGATGCCCGCCAGCGCAAGCTCGGCGGCCACAAAGGCCCCGGCCACGCCGGAAGCGTTGCGCTTGACGCAGGGCACTTCCACCAGGCCGGCCACCGGGTCGCAGACCAGGCCCAGCACATTTTTCAGGGCGATGGCCACCGCGTCGCCGATCATTTTGGGGGTGCCTCCGGCCAGCTCGACAATGGCCGCGGCGGCCATGGCGGCGGCGCTGCCGCACTCGGCCTGGCAGCCGCCCTGCGCCCCGGCCAGGCAGGCGTTTTTGGCAATGACCAGCCCCACCGCGCTGGCGGTGAACATGGCCATGACGCAGCTGCGGCGGCTGCAGCCTTTTTCCTGCTCCATGGTCAGCAGCGCCGCGGGCAGGATGCCGCAGCTGCCGGCGGTGGGCGCGGCGACGATGCGGCCCATGGCGGCGTTCAGTTCGCTGATGGCCAGCGCGCGGGTCAGCGCGCCGCCCAGCACCGGGCCGGTCAGGGTGCGGCCGGCCTTTACCGCCGCTTTCATTTTGGCGGCGCTGCCGCCGCTCAGGCCGCTGGCGCTGCGCAGGTCCGGGTCACAGCCGGGGGCCACGCCGTCCGCCATGACCTGGTAGCAGCGGGCCATGCGGTCGTAGACCTGTTCCGGCGGCTGTTCCAGCTCGGCCGCCTGCTGGGCAAGCACCAGCTCGCTCAGGGGGCGGCCGGCCTGTTCGGCCGCGGCCAGCAGGCCGGCCAGCGATGTATAATCCAGTTGCATGGGAAACTCCTTGTATCACAGATTGGTCTTGGTCCCGCCGGGCAGCCGTTTGGCGCTGCGGTCACACCGGCTGCAGCAGCGTTACGTGCAGCACATGGGGCAGCATGGCCACGGCGTCGGCCACTTCCTGCCCCACCGCGCCGTCCATTTCCAGCGCCATCACGGCGGTGCCGCCGCGGCTTTGGCGGGTCAGGCGGAAACTGCCGATGTTCACCCGCCGGTCGGCCACCGCCTCGGTAACGGCGGCAATGGTGCCGGGCACATCCTGGTGCACCACGATCAGGGTGGGGCACTCGCCGGTCAGCTGCACCTCCATGCCGTCAATGCCGGTGATGCGGATGCTGCCGCCGCCCACGCTGCTGCCCTGCATGTCCAGCGTGCCGCCGTCGGCGGCTTCCAGGTGCAGGCGGGCGGTGTTGGGGTGCGCGCCGTCGATCTCCACCGGATGGATCGTCACCTGCATGCCCTGCTGTTCGGCAATGACCAGTGCGTCCCGCAGGCGGGTGTCGTCGGGGGCAAAGCCCAAAAGCCCGGCCACGATGGCCTTGTCGGTGCCGTGGCCGCGGCCGGTGCAGGCAAAGCTGCCGTGCAGGCCGATGTCCGCCCGCACCGGCTGCGCCCCCAGCAGCGCCCGCGCCACCCCGCCGATGCGCGCCGCGCCGGCGGTGTGGCTGCTGGAAGGCCCGATCATGACCGGGCCGATGATATCAAACACATTCATGGGCAAAGGCTCCTTTGGCTGTGGTCATTCGGCCCTGTGCTGGCCGTAGTAGGCGTTGGGGCCGTGCTTGCGCAGGTAGTGCTTGTCCTGCACATACTGCGGCGCGGGGGCTGCGGCGGGGTCCAGCTGGCGGGTCAGCAGCGCCATGCGCGCCACTTCCTCCAGCACGGCGGCATGGTAGACCGCCTGGGCCGGGCTGCCGCCCCAGGCAAACGGCCCGTGGCTGCGGCACAGCACCCCCGGCACCGCCGCCGGGTCCAGCTTTCTTTTGCGGAAGGTCTCGACAATGACCCGGCCGGTGCTGCCCTCGTAGTCCGCCGCCACCTCGGCGGCGGTCAGGGCGCGGGTGCAGGGCACCGGGCCGTAAAAATAGTCGGCGTGGGTGGTGCCGTAGCAGGGGATATCCAGCCCGGCCTGCGCCCAGGCCGCGGCATAGGCGGAATGGGTGTGCACCACACCCCCGATGCCGGGGAACGCCCGGTACAGTTCCAGGTGGGTGGCGGTGTCGGAGGAGGGGTTCAGCGCGCCCTCCACCACATGGCCGTCCAGGTCCAGCACCACCAGGTCGCCGGGCGTCAGCGCGCCGTACTCCACGCCGGAAGGCTTGATGACCACCAGCCCTTTCTCCCGATCGATGCCCGACACGTTGCCCCAGGTGTACAGCACCAATCCGCGGCGGGGCAGCTCCAGATTGGCCTGATAGACCTGTTGTTTCAGTTGCTCCAGCATATTGAAAGCCTCCCTGCCGCCGGGCCTGCCCGGCCTGCGCAGCGTTTTTTCGATCCACGCCCCCCCGATACCGCGCCGCACAGCGGCATGGCATCCCTGGGCATTCAAAACCGGCTGCCGGGCCGGCGCAGGCCGGAACGGCGGGCCGCCGCGCACAAAGCGCATCACAGTACCTTGCGGCTATTATACCGTAAAACCCCCGGCCTGGCAACGGCGGAACATCCGGTTTCCCCCGCCTCCGGGCCGGGCGCTGTCACTCATACAGGATGCCGTCGGGCGGGAAGGTCAGCGTCACCTCGGCGCCATGGCCCGGCTCGCTTTGGGCAAAGATGGTGCAGCCCAGCTTTTTGGCTGCCCGTGCGCACAGGTAAAGCCCCAGCCCGCTGGAGGTCGGCTCGGCGTGGCCGGTGCAGCCGGTGTAGCCTTTTTCAAAAATGCGGGGCAGGTCCTCCGGCCGGATGCCCGCGCCGGTGTCCGCCACCGTCAGCATGCGGCCGTCGGCCAGCACCGTGACGGTGCCGCCTGCCGGCGTGTACTTGACCGCGTTGGACAGCAGCTGTTCCAGGATAAAGCCCACCCACTTGGCGTCTGTCACCGGCGCGGCGTCGGTGCCGTTGTAGACAAGGGTCAGCTTTTTCAATATGAACATCCGGGCAAAGCGGCGCAGGCTCTGGCGGACGACCGGGTCCAGCGGCGTTTTGGCCAGAACCAGGTCGTTGGTCTCGCTGCCCAGGCGCAGGTAGCCCAGCACCATGTCCACGTACCGTCCGGTCTGGAACAGCTCCCGCTCCAGGTCGGCGCGGGGGATCTCTCCGCCCGACTGCAGCAGCAGGCGCATGGCAGCCAGCGGCGTCTTGACCTGGTGGGCCCACATGGTAAAATAGTCCAGCATATCGTCCCGCCGGGCGCGGGCTTCCACCGCCCGGTCGACCATCTGCCCGGCCTGGCCCCGCAGTACCTGCTGGTAGGCGGCCTCCAGCCCGGCTTCGCCGCCCTCCGGCTCCGGCAGGGCGGGATCGCGGCCGGGCGGGGTCTCGGCCAGCTGCTCCAGTTCCCGGCAGCGCCGGGCCCAGGCCGGCCAGCCCGCCGCCAGCACCGCAGTCAGGATCGCCGCGGACAGCGCCGCCGCGTAGCCGAAGGGTTCCAGCGGCAGGTCATACAGCGCAATGACCGCCCCAAATATTGTCGCCGTCAGCGCCCAGACCAGCAGCGCCCGCCGCTGGGTGTGCAGATACGCCAAAAATCGTTTCATTCGATGCAGTACCCCTCGCCTTTTTTGGTGCGGACCAGGCCGGGCAGGCCGGCGGTCTCCAGCTTTTTGCGCAGGCGGGCCACGTTGACGGTCAGCGTGTTCTCGTCCACAAAGCAGTCGGTGGCCCACAGAGCGGTCATCAGCGCGTCGCGGGGGACGGTGCGGCCCCGCTGGGCCAGCAGCGTCTGCAAAATGCGCAGCTCGTTCTTGGTCAGCTCCACCGTGCCGGCTTCGCTTTTCAGCGCGCCCGCGCCCAGGTCCAGCATCACCCCGCCGCCGCAGTCCACCAGGTCGGCGGGCCGGGCGTAGGCATAGGCGCGGCGCAGGATCGCCTGCACCTTGGCGGCCAGCACCTCCAGGTCAAAGGGCTTGGCGATGTAGTCGTCGGCGCCCAGGTCCATGGCGGTGACGATGTTCAGGTTGTCCGCCGCCGAGGACAAAAATACGATGGGCACCGGGGACAGCTCCCGGAACACCCGGCACCAGTGGTAGCCGTTGCGGTAGGGCAGCGACAGGTCCAAAAGCACCAGCTGGGGGTCAAAGGCGGCAAACTCCGGCGCAAGGTCGGCAAAGTTTTGGCCGCAGGCCACGGCATAGCCCAGCCGTTCCAGATAGTCCCGCACCGTGCGGGCAATGACGGGGTCATCCTCGATCAGGAAAATACGGTACTGCATGGTGTGCCTCCTTTCAGTGCGGGGGTGGCAGGTGTTTGCCGCTGTGTCCGCAGGGGACGATGCTTGCATCGTCCCGCAAAGCTGCCGGCCGCTGCCATGTCTCCCGGCGGGCGAAATCGCCCGCCCTACATACCATGGCGAACGGCAGGCAAAACCGGGAACTTGATCTTTGCGGTTGACATTTCTTTTTCCGGCACCCATTTCCGGCAGGTTGTAGGGCGGGCGTTCACGCCCGCCGCGAAAGGTCTTATCGATGGACGCTTTTTGCGGGGGATGGGCTTATGATAACGCGGCGGGAGCGGTAAATGCGTTGCGACCCGTTTTGGCTGTTTTTCGGCAGGGACCCGCTTTGCATAGGGGACGATGCAAGCATCGTCCCCTATGCAAAGCCGCCGGCCGCCGCCCCCCTTGCACGCCGATATGATCCAGTATATCATCTCCGACGCGCCGGCGGGGCGAAATTTTGCAAAAAGTTCAAAATTGGGGCGCAAAAACAGGCCGGAACCCCTTGACGGGTTTGGTATAATAGTATTAGCAGTGTGGGCCGCGGATTGCTAACCCCCGCCCGCACTTCCAACCGGAACAGAGCCAATTCAGATAGAAATAGAGGTAACGCACCATGGCACAGACCAAAACCAAGATCGACATTTTCTCCGGTTTTTTGGGCGCCGGCAAAACGACGCTGATCAAAAAGCTGATCCAGGAGGCTTTCGGCGGCGAAAAGCTGGTGCTGATCGAGAACGAATTCGGCGAGATCGGCATCGACGGCGGCTTCATGCGCGAGGCCGGCATCCAGGTGAACGAGCTGAACTCCGGCTGCATCTGCTGCTCGCTGGTGGGCGATTTCCGCGAGGCGCTGAAGCAGGTGGTGGACACCTACCACCCTGACCGCATCCTGATCGAGCCTTCCGGCGTGGGCAAGCTGAGCGACGTGACCCGCGCGGTGGAGAGCGTGGCCGACCATCTGCCGGTGGAGCTGAACAGCTTTGTGACGGTGGCCGACGTGAACAAGGTCAAGCTGTATATGAAAAACTTTGGCGAGTTCTACAACGACCAGGTCAGCCACGCCAGCTGCATCATCCTCAGCCGCACCGGCAAGGCGTCGGACGAAAAGATCGCCGCCGCGGTGGAGCTGCTGCAGCAGAAGAACCCCACCGCCACCATCGTCACCACCGACTGGATGGCACTGAACGGCAAGCAGATCGTCTCAGTGATGGACGGCAAGCGCGACCTTGTGGCCGAGCTGCTGGCCGAGGCTGCCGCCACCAACGCGGCCCACGGCGACGAGGACGAGCATCACCACCACCATCACCACGACGGGGAGGAGCATGACCACGAGGGCCACTGCTGCCACCATCACCACGATCACGACGGGGACGATGAGGAGCACGAGTGCTGCCACCATCACGACCATGAGGACGAAGAGCACGGCCATGCGTGCTGCCACCACGATCACGAGGACGAGGAGCATGACCACGAGGGCTGCTGCCACCACCATGGCCATGAGGACGAGGAGCACGGCCACGGCTGCTGCCACCACGACCATGACGAGCACCACCACGAGCACGGCGGGCACTGCGGCTGCGGGCATCACCATCATCATGACCACGACGCCGACGAGATCTTTACCAGCTGGGGCCGTGAGACGGCCCGCCGCTTCACCCGTGAGGAACTGGAGCAGGCCCTGACCGCGCTGGACGGCGGCGAGTACGGCCAGATCCTGCGGGCCAAGGGCATCGTGGACGGCGGCGACACCTGGTACGAGTTTGACATGGTGCCCGGCGAGCACGAGATCCGCGCCTGCACCCCCGACGTCACCGGCAAGCTGTGCGTGATCGGCGCCGAGCTGAAAGAGGACGCAGTGGCGCAGCTGTTCCACGTATGATCGCGTTCCCCGCGCCCTGCCCGGCGGGCTGCTTGTTCCAAATCGCGGCCACAGGCCGCGCCAAAATCCCTCATTTCTAATTCCCAATTCAAAAGCCTTGGAGGTTTCTATGGCGGCAAGAGAGATCCCGGTCTATCTGTTCGTCGGCCAGCTGGAGAGCGGTAAGACCCGCTTTATCCAGGAGACGATGGAGGACCCCCAGTTCGACTCCGGCGACAAGACGCTGCTGCTTGTCTGCGAGGAGGGCGAGGAAGAATACGACCCCGACAAGTTCGGTTTCGGCGGCGTGACCGTCGCCTACATCGAGGACAAGAGCCAGCTGACCAAGCCCCATCTGGAGGAGCTGGCCAAAAAAAGCGGATGCGGCCGCGTGGTGGTGGAATACAACGGCATGTGGCTGATCCAGGAGTTTGCCGACGCCATGCCGGACAACTGGCTGATCTATCAGTGCCTGGCCACCGCCGACGGCACCACCATCAAGACCTACGCGGGCGACAACGCCATGCGGTCGCTGCTGCTGGACAAGCTGCGGGTCAGCGAGCTTTTGGTGGTCAACCGCGCCGAGCAGGTCAACGACGAGGAAAGCCGTGTGCTGATCCACAAGCTGGTGCGCCAGGCCAGCCGCCGGTGCGACATCGCCTACGAGTTTGCCAACGGCTCGGTGGCTTACGACGACATCCCCGACCCGCTGCCCTTTGACGTGAACGCCCCGGTCATCGAGATCCCGGAGGAGTTTTTCGGCGTGTGGTACATGGACTGCATGGACGACATGAAGAAATACGACGGCAAAACGGTGAAATTCCTGGCCCAGATCTGCCAGACCGAGCGCGCCGGCAAGGACAGCTTTGTGCCCGGCCGCTTTGCCATGACCTGCTGCGTGCAGGACATCCAGTTTGTGGGCTTCCCCTGCAAATACGCCGCGTACAAGCAGCTGAAGCAGCGGGACTGGATCACGCTGACGGCCAAGGTCAACATCAAGTTCCACCCCATCTACAAGGGGCAGACGCCCGACTCGGCCGGGCCGGTGCTGACCGCGCTGGCCGTCGAGCCTGCCCAGGCCCCCGCCAACGACGTGGTCATGTTCAGCTGACCGCGGCGCGCTGTTTCGCAAGCCGGCCCGTCCCCCGCTTTTGCGGGCGGGAGAGGCCGGCTTTTTGCGGCAAAAGCCGACAAAGAAGAAATGTTTCCATATTGTAAAGATGCAACTGATATGCTATAATAACTTCAATCGTGTATAGGACCTGCCGCACAGGGTTCCCGCACGGGCAAGATGGTGCCGGCCGTGCTTTCTGGCCCGCTTTGCCTTTCTGACCGCTACGCATTTTTCTGGCCCCTGTGTTGCTATCCTTCCCCGATTTATGGTATAACGAGACAGTTATTGTAAATGGTGCGCTGCGGCGGGGCGGCAGGACGGGCGCCTGCACCGCATTCTTTGGCTTTGCCCATCCCGGCGCGCCGGGAGCGGTGCATTCTTTTGTGAAAGCCACAGGGGGCGCTGTTTTCCTGCTGCCGGCACAGCGGCAGCGGGGCTGCCCGGCTCCGGGATGTCTCTGGCAGGTGACCTGCCTATTTTCGACTGTGCGGGAGGGCCACCATGTATCTTTGCTATGCAGCGGACGAACAGTTCAGTATGCAGACCGGCGTCAGTATGCTATCGGTCCTGCATGCCACCCCTGTGCGTCCAATCTGCTTTTTTATCCTGGACGGCGGGCTCCAGCCGCACAGTCGCGCGACGCTGAGCGCGCTCGCCGCCGCCCATGACGCGGAAGTCCGGTATATCGATATCCTGCCCCAGCTGGACAGCATTCGCCGTTACGGCCAGAAAGCGTGGGGCGACTTTCCCTCGCTGGTGACTTGGGCGCGGCTGTTCCTGCCGCAGCTTTTGCCTGCCGAGGTAGACCGGGTCCTTTACCTGGACGGCGACACGCTGGTGGCGGGTGATTTGTCGGAGCTGTACGCCACCGACCTTTCGGGGGTGTCCATCGCCGCGGTGGAGGACTGCGTCAACCGTCAGTACCGGGCCGCGCTGGGCCTGACACCTGAAGCGCCCTATATCAATGCGGGCGTGCTGCTGTTCCACATCGCCCAGCTGCGTCTGTCCATCCCGTCCAACTGGCCAGACCTGTACTTCCGGGAGGGCAAGGTCTACCCCATGGCGGATCAGGACGTGATCAACCTGATGTTTGCCGACAGCTGCCGCCATCTGTCGCTGCGCTACAACTACAACGTCTGGTTCCGCACCTTGTCCCCGGCCGGGCTGCGCCTGCTGATGGAGGACCCCACGCTGTGCAGCTTTTCAGACCAGGAGGTCGCCGACTGCGCGCAGGGCGCGGTGATCTACCATTTCAACACTTGCAAGCTGGTGATCCGGCCCTGGTATCAGGGGCAGACGGACCCGGCGGGGGAGCTTTGGCGGGCGATGTACGCCCAAAGCCCCTGGGCCGGCCAGCCTTTTTCTGCCGAACCGCAGAACCTGACCCGCGGCGACCGGCGGGACCGGCGGATGTACCAGTTCTTTGGCCGCCGGGTATTCCCCTATGTGCACGAGATCGACTTCCGCCTGCGCAGCTTTTTCAGCCGCCTTCTGCCCCGCCGCGGCAGGAAAGGGAACTGAAGCCGCGTGGCGGCCGCATCTGAAAAACCAAAAGCAGACGCCCCGCCGGGGCGTCTGCTTTTTTTTGCGGTCGTGCAGCCGCCCAGGGCGGTGGGCCCCCGCGCCAGACTGGCTGCCATGATGTACGCCAACCACTGTTATGCCGCCATGTGCTGGCTGCTTTGTCTGCGCCGCTGACACAAAAAGACCGGGCAGGTCTCCCCTGTTGTTTGGGGAGCCTGCCCGGTTTTTTGTGTCACTGTTTCTTTCCCGCCTTCTGCTGCAGCCGCTCGGCAAACTCGGCGTCGGTCAGGCGGGTGATGCGGCCGCCCTTGACCTCGTAGACGATATCGCAGCCGCGCACGGTGGTCAGCCGGTGGGCAATGATCACCATCGTCTTGCTGCCCTGCAGGCTGTTGATGGCGTCCATCACCGCCTTTTCGGTCTCGTTGTCCAGGGCGCTGGTGGCCTCGTCCAGCACCAGCACTTCGGGGTCGTTGTACAGCGCCCTGGCAATGCCGATGCGCTGCCGCTGCCCGCCCGACAGCTTGACGCCCTGGTCCCCCACGATGGTGTCCAGCCCGTGGTCCAGGCTGCGTACAAAATCATCCAGCTGGGCGCTTTGCAGCGCCTGCCACACCCGGTCGTCGTCCACCACGCCCTCGGCGGTGCCAAAGGTGACGTTGGCCCGGATGGTATCGTCGATCAGATAGATGTTCTGCGGGATATACGCCACCAGCTTGTGCCAGCTGGCAATGCTGCGGTAGATATCGGCGCCGTCCACCGTGACGCGGCCCTTCCGGGGCTGCATCAGACCCAGGATCACATCGGCGATGGTGGTCTTGCCTGCGCCCGACGGCCCGATAAACGCCACCGAGCGGTTTTTGGGGATGACCAGGTCCACGTCCGAAAAGACCGGCGTCTCGGTGCCGGGGTAGGTAAAGGTCACGCCCTCCACGCGGATGGCCTGCTGCAGGTGGATCGGCGCATCCGTCTGGGGCGGCAGGGTGCGGCGCATGGCGCTGGCGCGGCGCATATCGTCGCACAGGGCGTCCAGCCCCGGCAGCGACGCCATCACGCTGCTGGCGTTGCTCATGATACGGTTGAAGGAGGGCAGCAGCCGCATGGCTGCCATGGCAAACACCGACAGCACCGAGATGTAGTCCTGCACCGGCGCGCCGCCGGCGATCTGCGCCGCAATGATGCCCAGCAGCCCGCCGATGCAGGCGATCTCGATCATGGGGCGGGTCAGCATCTGGTTCAGGTTCTGCTCCCGGTCGGCGTCGGCATAGGCGTAGTTGGCGGCGGTGTAATTCTGGTAAAAGAACTGCTCCCGGCCCATCACCTTGATCTCCTTGATGCCGTGGAAGGTCTGCAGCAGCCATTTCTGCCGCACCGCGTCCCGGTCGCGGTACCGCGCGCCGCAGGCAGCCAGGCGCCGACGGTAAAAGTGGGTGAACACCAGCACAAACAGCCCCATGATCACCAAAAGCGACAGCATCGTCTGCGGCGACTGGATCATCAGATAGGCCACCAGGGCCAGGGCGGTAAAGCTTTCGCACAGGATGTTCAGCAGCGCCAGGATCAGCGCAAAGCAGCAGTCAATGTCGGTGGAAAGGCTGCGCAGCAGGTCGGCCACATTGTGGTTGATCAGCTCCAGATAGTCCTGCTGCATATACACGCCCATCAGGTTGTTGGCAATGCGCGCCTTGTTTTTGTAGGTATAGCCGAACTGCAGGTTGTACATGAACAGCAGGTAGACGTCCTTGAGCACATACACCACGATCAGCGCCACGCAGGCCTTGACGATAAAATCCCGCACGTCCGACGCCTGCAGCAGCCGGGCCAGCAGGGCGTAGGTGCTGTTTGTCTCCAGCACGGACGGGTCCATGATGACGTTGACCAGCGGCAGAATGGCCGACACGCCCAGCAGCTCCAGAAAGCTGCCGATAATAAAAGCGACCAGCAGAAAGAACAGATGCACCTTCTGCCTGCGGTCCAAAATGTAGTTGAGCTTTTTCAGCACGCGGGGTCCTCCCTCCGGCGGACGGCCGCCGGGCCAGGGCGAAAACCGGCAGCCATTTGTTTTCTGCCCCATTATAGCATAAACCGCGGCGCTTTTGTTGGTCCGCTGCAAATTTTGCTGCGGTGCGCCCGCGGCCGGCCCGGCGGCTGTACAAGGCGGGCGGTCGTGCGGTATAATAGCACCAGCGCCCCGCCGCGCATACGGCATCATGGGCACAGCATTCTGCGGATCACCGGGCCTGCCCGGCCCGCGCACAGGAAGGAAAACCAACAGGATGAAACGGCTGGTCATTGGCATAACGGCGCACGTCGATTCGGGCAAAACGACCCTGAGCGAGGCGATGCTCTACCGTGCGGGCGCGCTGCGCAAACTGGGGCGGGTGGACCATCGGGACGCCTTTCTCGACACCGACGCGCTGGAGCGGGCGCGGGGCATCACGATCTTTTCCAAGCAGGCGGTGTTGAAACTGCCCGACGCCGAGCTGACACTGCTGGACACCCCCGGCCACGTGGACTTTTCCGCCGAGGCCGAGCGCGCTTTGCAGGTGATGGACTACGCCATCCTGGTCATCAGCGGCACCGACGGCATCCAAAGCCATACCGAAACGCTGTGGCGGCTTTTGGAGCGTTACCGGGTACCGGTGTTCGTGTTCGTCAACAAGATGGACCTGGCCGGCGCCGACCGGGCGCTGCGCCTGGGCGAGCTGCGCCGCCGGTTCGGACCCGGCTGCGTGGACCTGGCCGACCCCGCCGGGGCCGACGACCTGGCCCTGTGCAATGAAGATCTGCTGGAGACCATCACTTCCGGCCAAACGCCCGCCGACGCCCAGCTGGCGGACGCCGTAGCCCGGCGGGAGGTGTTTCCGGTGTTTTTTGGCGCGGCGCTGAAACTGGACGGCGTGGACGCGCTGCTGGACGCGCTGACCCGCCTGACAAAGCCGCTGCCGGAGCGGGCGGAGTTCGGCGCGCGTATCTTTAAGGTAACGCGGGACGACGCCGGTGCGCGGCTGACCTGGCTGAAGGTCACCGGCGGCGAGCTGAAGGTCAAGGCAGAGCTTGCCTCCCGCCCCGACACCCGCAGGCCCTGGCGGGGCAAGGCCGACCAGCTGCGGCTGTATTCGGGGGCAAAGTTCCAGCTGATCGGCAGCGCGCTGCCCGGCGCCGTCTGCGCCGTGACCGGCCTGGCGGACAGCTACCCCGGCGAGGGGCTGGGCTTTGAGCCGGATGCCGCCGCGCCCGCGCTGGAGCCGGTGCTGCGCTACCGTGTGATCCTGCCCGACGGCTGCGACGTCCACACCGCGCTGCGCCAGCTGCGGGAGCTGGAGCAGGAGGACCCGCTTTTGCACGTGGTGTGGGACGAGCGCCTGGGCGAAGTGCACCTGCAGCTGATGGGCGAGGTCCAGCTGGAAATTTTGCAGAGCCTGCTGGAGCGCCGCTTTGGGCTGAAGGTCGCCTTTGACGAGGGCGGCATTTTGTACAAGGAAACGATCAGCACCCGCGTGGAGGGCGTGGGCCATTACGAGCCGCTGCGCCACTACGCCGAGGTGCACCTTTTGCTGGAGCCGGGCGAGCCGGGCAGCGGCGTCACGCTGGAGACCGCCTGCCGCGAGGACGACCTGGCCGCCAACTGGCAGCGGCTGATTTTGACCCATCTGGCCGAAAAGACCCACCTGGGCCCGCTGACCGGCGCGCCGCTGACCGACGTGAAGATCACGCTGGCCGCCGGGCGCGCCCACCCCAAGCACACCGAGGGCGGTGACTTCCGCCAGGCCACCTGGCGGGCGGTGCGGCAGGGGCTGCGCACCGCCCAAAGCCGCGGCGGCTGCGTGCTGCTGGAACCCTGGTACGAGTTTACGCTGCGGCTGCCGCAGGAGGCGGTGGGCCGCGCATTGGCCGACATGCCCCGCCTGAACGCCGAGTTTGCCCCGCCTGTCACTGAGGGGGAGGAGGCGGTGCTGGCCGGCAAGGCGCCGGTGGCCTGCCTGCGGGGCTACGCCCGCGAGGTGGCCGCCTATACCCGCGGCCGGGGGGCAGCTTTCCTGCCTGCCCGCCGGCTACGCGCCCTGCCACAACACCGAAGAGGTCATCGCCGCGGCGGGCTACGACGCGGACACCGACACCGACAACACCGCAGACTCGGTCTTTTGCAGCCACGGCGCGGGGTATCTGGTGCGCTGGGACGAGGTGCCCGCCCACATGCACCTGCCCAGCGTGCTGGCCCGCGACGAGCGGATGGCCCGCAGCGCCGCCGAGGCGGAGGCGGCCCCCGACGCCGAGTACGCCGCCCGGTCCCGCGCCCGCGCCTACCGGGGCACCCTGGCCGAGGACAAGGAACTGATGGCCATTTTTGAGCGCACCTACGGCCCCATCCGCCGGGACCCGCGCCAGGCCATGCGGCCGGTCAAGCGCCGCCCGCAGGAGCCGGCCGCGCCCAAAACGCCGGCAAAACCGCTGCCGGAAGGCCCCGAACATCTTTTGGTGGACGGCTACAATGTGATCTTTGCCTGGGACGAGCTGAAAGCCCTGGCGGCCGACAACCTGGACGCCGCCCGCCGCAAGCTGATGGACATCCTGTGCAACTACGCCGGCTACAAACGCTGCGTGCCGATTTTGGTGTTTGACGCCTACAAGGTCAAGGGCGGCAGCCGCGAGGTGGAGCAGTACCACAACCTGTATGTGGTCTACACCAAGGAGGCCGAGACCGCCGACATGTACATTGAAAAGACCACCCACAAGATCGCCAAACAGTACCGCACCCGCGTGGTCAGTTCCGACGGGGCCGAGCAGCTGATCATCCTGGGCAACGGCGCGCTGCGGGTGTCCGCCCGCGCCTTCCGCGAGGAGGTCCGCGCCGTGGAGGCCGAGATCCGCACCTATCTGACCTGATCCGCACCGCCGGGCAACCGCCGGTCCCCCTGCCCGCAGCGCCGCAAAAAGCGATCCCCCCGATGCAGCCAGACCGGCTGCGTCGGGGGGATCGTGGTGTATCTTCCGGTTTTGCGGCGGGGTTTTGCGGCGCAGGCTTACTCCACGGGCTGGACGGCCGTGTCGTCGCCGGCGGGGATGCCCTGGGCCTCGCCCACCGTCTCCGGCACCCAGGCGGAAGCGCCCTCGCCGGCGGCTGCCACAAAGGCGTCGGCCACGTCCTGGGCCGAGACGGACAGGCCGCTGTCCGCCATTACCAGCATGGCGATATTGCCGGCCGCACCCACCATGACCTGGTCGGCCTGGGCGCAGATCCACTTGCCGGGGTTGATGCCGGCGGCCATCCGGTCGGCCACCTCGGCGGCGTCGGTGCCCTCGGCGACGCGCACCAGCACCAGGCTGTACGCCTGGGCGCTGATGGCGGTCTCGCTGGCGATGGCGGCCTCGATGCCGGTGGTGTCGGTCAGGCCGGTGTAGTAGCTGACCCAGCTGGCGTCGCTCAGGTCAATGGCGTTGGTCATCAGCATCAGCTCCGGGGTATAATTTTCGTAGATGCTGTCCACCAGGGCGCTCAGCTCGGCGTCCGGCTCAGTCACGGCGGGGGTGCCGCTCTCGCCGGTGTCGTCGGCGTCCGCGCCGTCCTCCGGCGTGGCGGGCTGCTCAGTGCTTGCATCCGGCGTGGGCGACGGCGTGGCGGTGGGGGCGGCGCTGGAAGTCTGGCTGCCGCAGGCGGCCAGGGTCGCGGCCAGGGCGGCCGCGCACAGCAGGGCGGTAAGTTTTTTCATGGTTGGGGGTTCTCCTTTCAGGGGGTGGTTTCGCCGCAGCGATGGGGCAGATCTCTCAGCCAGTCAGGATGTCGCCGGGGGCAAAGCGGGCGTCCCAGGGGTCGGCGGGCAGCGTGTCGAACACCAGCGCCGCCGGGCAGGCCAGCAGCGCCCGGCCGGCAAACCCGGCCAGAAAGCGGTCGTAATAGCCGCCGCCCCGGCCCAGCCGCACGCCGTCCCGCGACGCCGCCAGGCATGGCACCAGCGCCAGGGCGTCCGGCCCCAGCGCCGCCGGGTCCAGCACCGCGCCCTGTGCAGGCTCCCGGATGCCGATGGCATTGGGGCGCAGGGCGGCAAGGTCCTGCACCTCCACCAGCTCCATCCGGCCGCCGCGCAGCATCCGCGGCAGGCACAGGCACCGGCCTTCGGCCAAAGCGCGGGCCAGCACCGGCGCGGTGTCCGGTTCCGACGGCAGGGAGGCAAAGCAGAACACCGTGCCCGCCTGCCGCCATTCCGGCCGGGCAAACAGCTGCCCGGCAATGGCCTGCCCGGCGGCGGCCAGGGCGGCGGGGCCCAGCGCCCGCAGGCGGGCTTTGGCGGCGGCGCGGGCGGCGCGCTTGGCATCGGCGGTGGACGGCATGGCGGTCTCCTTTCAAAGCTGCGTGGGCTGGCGGCGGGGGTTCCGGCGCCTATTGTAGCACACTGCGCCCCGGCGCACAACCGGGACTTTGCGGCGCCGCCGGCTGGGGATCTGCCTACGCCGGGTAATAACGGCAAAGCCGGTAAAATGTTACACGCCCCGCCCAAATTCCCCGCTTTGTCTTGCGAACACAGGCAAAACAGAGTACAATACCTGTATACTGCAAGATCTATACAGCAGGGCGTCCCTGACACCCCCCGGCACAGACTGGTCAGAGACTCCCAGGGTAAGTATGCCCCGCCGCCGGCGGGGTTATAAGATGCTGCGCCGCATCCGCCTGCCGCCCGGTTCCCTGCCGCGGCCCGGACGCCGCAGCGCCGGCGCAGAAACAAGCAAGAGGAGCATACCATGGGCAAGTTCAATTTTATTCCCACCGAGATCCCCGGCGTCGTCGTGATCGAACCCACCGTCTACGGCGACGACCGCGGTTATTTTATGGAGACCTACCAGGCGGACGAGTTTGCCGCCGCCGGCATCGACCGCCCCTTTGTGCAGGACAACCAGAGCCGCAGCACCAAAGGTGTGCTGCGGGGCCTGCATTTCCAGAAAGAGCACACCCAGGGCAAGCTGGTGCGGGTAACGCTGGGCGAGGTGTACGACGTGGCGGTGGACTGCCGCCCCCACAGTCCCACCTTCGGCAAGTGGGTGGGGGTGACGCTGTCGGCCGAGAACAAGCGGATGTTCTATATCCCCGAGGGCTTTGCCCACGGCTTTCTGGTCTTGTCCGACGCGGCGGAGTTCACCTACAAGTGCACCGATTTCTATGACCCGACCTCCGAGGGCGGCATCCCCTACGACGACCCCGCCGTGGGCGTGGTCTGGCCGGACTGCGGCTGCCCGCACAAGACCAGCGCCAAGGACAAGCAGCACACCCCCTTTGCCGAACAGAAGTTCGAGTGGTTTGAAAAGTACTGACAGCGCCGCAGACTGTCGGAAAGCGAAAAATCTGTTATCACACCGAAAGGCGGAACCCGTTTGCAGACCATCAAGAATTATTTTGCAGGTTTTTGGAAATACCGGTACCTGCTGCAAAACCTGATCACCCGCGATTTCAAGCTGAAATACCGCCGCAGCGTGCTGGGCGTGGCCTGGAGCGTGCTCAACCCGCTGCTGACCTGCCTGGTCATGTGGGCGGTGTTCGGCTCGCTGTTCAACGCCCGCGGCCAGGGCATCGAAAATTTTCCGGTCTTTTTGATCATCGGCCAGCTGCTGTTCAACTTTTTCCGGGAATCCACCACCATGGCCATGGAGAGCGTTTTGAAAAACGCGCCGCTTTTGCGCAAGGTCTACATTCCCAAGTATGTGTTCCCGCTGGAAAAAACCTGTTTTGCGCTGGTCAACTGCCTGTTCAGCTTTGTGGCGCTGCTGATCGTCGTGGTGGTCACCTGGTCGCCCATCAGCTTTTCCACCGCGCTTTTGGCCCTCTACCCGCTGGTGATGCTGTTCTTTTTCAGCCTGGGCATCGGGCTGCTTTTGTCGGCTTTGTACGTGTTTGTGCGGGACATCATGCATATCTGGGAAGTGTTCTGCACGCTGCTTGTCTACGGCAGCGCCATCTTTTACGATCCCCGCCAGATGGTGGGCTGGGTGCAGGCGGTCATCAACTTAAACCCCATCTACTGGTATATCACCTCCTTCCGCAGCTGCGTCATGTGGGGCGATGGGCTGACCGCCAACATGCTGCTGGTGGATTTCCTCTGCGCCGCCGTCAGCATGGGGCTGGGGCTGTTTGTGTTCAAGAAAAACCAGGACAAATTTGTCCTGTACATGTAAAAGGAGGCGCGGCATGGACAAAAACACCCCCATCATCTCCATCGACCACGTCTCGATGCGGTTCAACCTGGCCAAGGAAAAGCACGAGAGCCTGAAGGAGTACTTCATCGCGCTGACCCACGGCGGCATCCGCTTTGACGAGTTCTTTGCGCTGAAGGACGTCAGCTTCGATATCATGCCCGGCGATTTTTACGGCCTGATCGGCTTAAACGGCAGCGGCAAGTCCACGCTGCTCAAGATCATCTCCGGCGTGTACAAGCCCTCTGCCGGCAGGGTGACGGTGCGGGGGTCCATCGCCCCGCTGATCGAGCTGGGCGCCGGCTTTGACATGGATCTGACCGCGCGGGAGAATATCTACCTGAACGGCACCGTGCTGGGCTACACCCCCAAATACCTTGACTCCAAATTCGACGAGATCGTCGAGTTCAGCGAGCTGAAGGACTTTTTGGATGTGCCGCTGAAAAACTATTCCAGCGGCATGGTGGCCCGGCTGGCCTTTGCCATCGCCACCATGACCAAGCCGGACATCCTGATCGCCGACGAGATTTTGTCGGTGGGCGACTTTTTGTTCCAGCAAAAGTGCGAGAAGCGCATGGCCGAGCTGATGAGCGGCGGCACCACGGTGATTTTGGTCAGCCATTCCATCGAGCAGATCGAGCGCATGTGCAACAAGGTGGCCTGGTTGGACCACGGCCACCTGCGCCGCAACGGCCCCACCCCCGAGATCGCCGCCGAGTACCGCCAGTTCAAAAAGCAGGACAGCATCCCGGCAGAGAAAACCGGCGCGGAAACAAAATAAGGAGGCTTCCCCGCTTATGAAACCAGTCCCTGAGGACCAGAACCGCCCGGCGGACGTGGCGGCGCCGGACAGCGTATCCGGCATGGCGCGGCGGCTGATGGACCCAGCCCATCTGCGGGACCTGGTCGCCCGCAGCGCCGCCACGCTGAAAGAGCAGGGCGTCGAGCAGCTGTGGCGGGACGTGACCTTCCGGGTGGGGCTTGCCTTCCACCACGACGGCTGGCGGCACCGGGCGGACATCCCGCTGCGCCGCACGCTGAAAGCCCAGCGGGCCGAGGACCTGGCCGGGCCGACCATCTCGGTGGTGGTGCCGGTGTACAACACCCCCATGAAGTTTTTCCGCCAGATGGCGGACAGCGTCCGCCGACAGACCTACCGCCACTGGCAGCTGGTTTTGATGGACGCCTCCGACGCCGCCCACCCCCGGCCCGGCGCTTACGCCCGAAATCTGGCGGCCAAAGACCGCCGCATCCTTTACCAAAAGATCGACAACCGGGGCATTGCCGGCAACACCACCGCGGGCTTTGCGGCGGCCACAGGCGACGCCATCGCGCTGCTGGACCACGACGACCTGCTCTACCCCAACGCCCTGTACGAGTGCGCCAGGGCGCTGAACGCCGGGGCAGACTTTGTCTATTCGGACGAGATCGTGCTCTCGGCTGACCTGAAGCAGTTGGGCGGCTACCACTTCAAGCCGGATTTCGCCCCCGACTACCTGCGGGGGTGCAACTATATCACCCATTTGGCGGTGTTTGCCCGACCGCTGCTGGACGCCGCCGGCGCCGCCGAGTACCCGGAATTTGACGGTGCGCAGGATCACGAGCTGTTCCTCCGCCTGACCGAGAAAGCGAAAAAGATCACCCACATCAAGCAGGTGCTGTACGTCTGGCGGGGGCACGCCGGTTCCACCGCCGCCGGCATTGAGGCCAAGCCCTACGCGCTGGAGGCCGGCGTCCGCGCCATCGACGCCCAGCTGAAACGGCTGGGCCTGCCCGGCAGGGCCATGCAGGTGCCCGGCGCGCCGGGGGCTTTCCAGGTGCGGTACGAGCTGACCGGCCGCCCCCTCATCAGCGTGCTGATCCCCAACAAGGACCACATCGACGACCTGGACCGCTGCCTGCAAAGCCTGTACAAAAATGCGGGGTACGACAACTTCGAGGTGCTGGTCATCGAGAACAACTCCGCCGACCCCGCCACCTTTGACTATTATCAAAAGCTGGCCGCCGACCCGGCAAAGCCCAACTGCCGGGTGCTGACCTACAAAGGCGCGTTCAACTTTTCGGCCATCAACAATTTTGGCGCCAGGGAGGCAAGGGGCGAGTATCTGCTGCTGCTCAACAACGACATCGAGGTGCTGAGCGGCGACTTTCTGCGGGAGCTGCTCAGCTACGCCCAGCGGCCCGACGTGGGCGCGGTGGGGGCCAAGCTCTACTACCCGGACGACACCATCCAGCACGCCGGCGTGCTGATGGGCATCAACGGCAGCGCGGGCCACAGCCACAAAAGCTACCCCCGCACCGCCGTGGGCGATATGTACCGGCTGGTGACGACCCAGAACTACATGGCCGTCACCGGCGCCTGCCTGATGACCCGCGCCAGCCTTTACCGCGAGATGGGCGGCCTGGACGAGCAGGACTTTGCCGTGGCCTACAACGACGTGGACTACTGCCTGAAACTGTGGCAGAAGGGGTATCTCAACGTCTACACCCCCCGCGCCGAGGCTTACCACTACGAGAGCAAGAGCCGCGGCCTGGACACCACCGGCGAGAACGCCCGCCGGTATGAGCGGGAAAAGGCGGCTTTCTACGCCAGGTACCGCCCGTGGATTGACAATTACGATCCGTACTATAATCCGCACTTCAACAATCTGTACGAGAATTTCGGGCTGAAATAAAGCGGATCACGCTGTCAGCCCGGTCGGAAAGGCAGGCCTTTGACCATGCAGCAACAACAGACTCAGCCGGCCCGTGAACCCTGCACCGGCCTGCCGCCCCGCGGCCGGTGGAGCGACAGCTTCCGCCTTGCCGCGGCGGCCTACGGCGCGGGCCTGCCCTGGGTGATGGCCTGCGGCGCGTTGACCGCCGCCATCCAGAACGGGCTGGCCCTTCTGCCGGGGTGGGGCGCGGCGCTCAGCGCGCTGGTGCTGGGGCCGGTGTTCACGCTGGGCATCCGGCGGATGTATCTGGAAATGCTGTGCGGCAGCCGGCCCCGGTTCCGTCAGATGCTGTGCGCCTGCAAAAGCATCAAGGGCTGGGCCGGCGCGCTGACACTGGGCCTGCCTGCGGTCCTGTACCAGCTGCTGGCGTCGGCCTGTTCTTACGCCGCCGCTGGGTTGGAGGCCGCCGGCCAGGGGCAGTCTGCCGCCGGGATGTCGGTGCAGGCGCTGCTGCTGGCATTGCAGCTGGCCTGGACCTTCTGGTACCCGTATCGGCTGGGGCATTTGGATTATATCTGGCTGACCGGGCGGGCAAAGGCGCTGCCCGGTGCGGCAGGGCTTTCTTTGGACCGTACCAGGGGAACGCTGTGGTTTTGGGCCGTCTGGTTTGTGATATACACGCTGCTGCGGCTGGCCTGCAATCTGCTGCCGGTGCTGGCTTTGTCCGGGCTGGCCGGCGGCATGGGCAGCCAGGCACAGGCGGCGGCGTTCCTCAGCTCTGCCGGCATGATGGTCATGGTGTTTGCCCAGCCGTTCCTGGATTTGACGGGGCTGGCCTTCTCGGCCTGCTACTTTGGTGGGGCGGACAAGGAATTTGCGTCCGCCGGGGGGCTTGTATGAATCAGCAGCTCAAACGCATCAAGGAACTATTCGGCTACGCCCGCACCCTGGCAAAGGAGCAGGGGCTGGGCGTCATGCTGGGCCGGGCGGCGGGCTTTGCCCGGCGGCGGCTGCTGCCCCGGCCGGGGCGGTATCTGCCCTGCAAAAAGGCGCTGGCGGCCCAGCGGGCGGAGGATACCAGCGGTTTCCCCGTCATCAGCATCCTGACGCCGCTGTACAACACCCCGCAGCACTACCTGGAGCGGTTTCTGGCCAGTGTGCAGGGGCAAACCTGCGGGGCCTGGCAGCTCTGCCTGGCGGACGCCTCGGACGAAGCCCACGCCTATGTGGGGCAGACGGTGCGCCGCCTGGCCGGGGACGACCCGCGCATCCGCTATGTTAAGATCGAAAACAGGGGCATCGCCGCCAACACCAACCGAGCGGCGGCGCTGGCCGAAGGCGAGTACCTTGCCCTGGCCGACCACGATGACGAGCTGGCCCCCCACGCCGTCTATACCATGGGCAAAGCCATCCTGGCCGGGGCAAAAGACGGCGCAAAGCCGCAGTTTTTGTACAGCGACGAGGCGCTGTTCCGCCGCACCCCCAAAGACGCCCATGTGGCCCACTTCAAGCCCGACTATGCCCCCGAATACCTGATGGCCTGCAACTATATCTGCCACCTGGCGGTGTTCTCGCGGGTGCTGTTTGAGGCGGTGGGCGGCGAGCGTCCCGAATGTGACGGCGCGCAGGACCACGACCTGTTTTTGCGCATGATCGACCGGATGCAGGCCGATGACCCCGCCGCCGCGCCGGTGCATATCCCCCAGGTGCTGTACTACTGGCGGGTGCACGCGGCGTCCACCAGCGGCGGCACCGGGGCCAAGCCCTATGTGCAGGCCGCCGCACAGAAAGCGGTGGCCGACCACCTGGCCGCCACCGGCCGCAAGGGCGTGGTGGAACCGGGCAAATTCCCCGGCCTGTGCCATGTACGGTGGGCTCTGCCCAACCCGCCGCCGCTGGTCAGCATCCTGATCCCCAGCAAAGACCATGCAGACGACCTGGAAAAATGCCTGCACAGCATTTACGCCCGCACCAACTACGACAACTACGAGGTGCTGGTCATCGAGAACAACTCCACAGACCCCGCCACCTTTGACTACTACAAAACGCTGCCCCAGCGGTACGAGGGCTGCCGGGTGGTCACTTACCGGGGCGGGTTCAACTTTTCGGCCATCAACAATTTTGGCCGAAAAGCGGCAAAGGGGCAGTACCTGCTGCTCTTGAACAACGACGTGGAGGTGCTCAGCCACGACTGGCTGGGCGAGCTGCTGGCCGAGGCCAGCCAGCCCGGCGTGGCCGCCTGCGGCGCGATGCTGTACTACCCGGACGACACCATCCAGCACGCCGGGGTCATCACCGGGCTGGGCGGGTACGCGGGCCACAGCCACAAGTACCACCGCCGCGGGGGCAGCGGCTATCTGTTCCGCCTGGCCGCGGTGCAGGATTACAGCGCCGTGACCGCCGCCTGCCTGCTGGTGCGCGCCGAGGTCTACGACGCGCTGGGCGGCCTGGACGAGGCATTTACCGTTGCCTTCAACGATGTGGACTTCTGCCTGCGCATCCGGGAAGCCGGCTGGCGCATCGCCTGGACCCCTTACGCCGAGCTGTACCACTTTGAGAGCAAAAGCCGCGGCAGCGACGAGCAGGACCCGGCCAAAAAGGCCCGTTTTGACGCCGAGCGCGCCCGCCTGTATGCCCGCCACGGCCGCGAGAACATCCTGCATGACCCGTATTACAACCCCAACCTCTCGCTGGATTACGAGGATTTCCGCGAGAGCGCCGACCTGCGCAGCCTGAAAAACGGCGGCATGGCGCTGTAACGCCGGCTGCCCTGCGGCACGCCCTGCCCTGCCGCGGCCGTGTTTTCGAGCCGCCCTCTCCCCTGCCATGCCCTACCCGGCGCATGGCGTTTTTTTTTTGCGGCGGCCGGGACCGGGAGCATGGGTTTTCGTGCGGCGGGGCCAAAAGCGGCGCGCATGGCAGGCGGATGACGGTTGCGGAGCACCGCCCCCTGCACAGCTTGGGGCAGGGCACTGCCGGGCTTGGGAAGGATACCTACGGGGCAGACCGGCAATGCACCCCTCAGTCGGCTTCGCCGCCAGCTCCCCTTGCAGGGGAGCCTTTGGGGCGGCTGCCGCCCCATAAAGCCTCCCCTGCAAGGGGAGGTGGATGCGCCGCAGGCGCAGACGGAGGGGTGCGGCGCCTTGCCCCGCAAATATCTTTCCGGGCCGCCGGGGGGCGGCGGGCCGCCGCACACCCCTGCGAAGCACGGATCAAGGCTCTGCCGGATTTTGCAGGACACTCCCTGCGCAAAGCGGCAATGCACC
>ERZ1643246.1452-NODE-1452-length-25804-cov-6.321216_pt1 | contig 25804 bp, 26 predicted proteins | sample MGYA00579265_ERZ1643246 | MGnify/ENA primary metagenome ERZ1643246 (study PRJEB29033, sample SAMEA4952261) | chicken gut metagenome | biome: Broiler Chicken; feature: Gastrointestinal Tract; material: Caecum | place: Ireland | collected 2018 | study: Broiler...
TTTGGCTAACAATTTACCAAGTATTGAAACACTAGAGAAAAGATTAAATAATAAAGATGAACAACAATAAATATATAAGTTAACATATAGAAATTGGTGGTGAGCAACAAAAAAAACAATAGTAGTAAATATAAAATATGGAAAAAAAGAAATGATGCAAAAAAGTTACGAAATAGAATAAATGCAAGAACACACACACATTACTTTAAAAATGGTCGAAAAAAAAGAGCTAAGGCTTGTAAAACGATTTTTAAGAATTTTTATTAAACTTCCGAAAAAACGACATTTTTTTATATTCAATATTGTTATTAAAAAAATTAATTGTTATAATTATGTCATAAAATATATAATAAGAATTTTAAAAGGGGGATTCAAATGGGAGACAAAGAAAAAAATGTAAAAAGCAATAATAAATTTTTTAAGATTTTGTATCAAGTTGTATTTTGGATAATTTCTATTTTAAGTGCTTTATTTGCTTTAATTGCTTTATTAGCAGGAGAATATTTAGGTGGAGTTATTGTTGTTTTAGGAGCAATTGGAATAAATCCATTATTTCATGAAATTAAAGTAAAAAAAGCCAAATTATTTCATCATTTAAGAAGAATTATATGTCTCATATTGATTATAGTAGGATTTATAATTGCTTTAAAGACTAGCGGTAACTTTTATATTAGAGATAATTCACTAAAAAATTCACATGAAGAAATAGTACAAGTATTAAATAATAGGCTTGCTAGTTCAGGAGAAAAAATAGAAGTATTTAATAATGTAGAAATTAATGATATAGGAAAAGAAAACAACTATAAAATATATGAAAATAAACTAAAGGACGATTTAAGCATTCAATTGATTGAAAAAAATGATAGAATTGAAGCCATAAGAACATGTTCAATCATTGAAAAAGGATATAATGTATCAGAACAAGATTCTGCTACGACATCAGGTTTAATTATGGGAATTATTATGAGCGAATGTGGAATTAGTTCGGAAGAAGGTAATCTCATATTAGCAGAATTAGAAAATAAAAATTATAATGGAAATGTAAATGGAAATAATTTTATACTGACAATGAAATCTACTGATTTTTACGTTGAAATGATAATGATATATAATACTTCTAAATCTAACCTAATAAAAGAAATTAATACTAAAGAAATAAGTGAGAAAATTACTATACTAGAAGAAAAATTAAAAGTTGAAGAAATAGATAATGCTATTGAAAATATAAAGGTCAAAATAGAAAATGAGACAACTAGTATTTATAGTTTAAAAGAATCTAGACATACCTTAGAAAATTATCAAAAAGAAATAGAAGCATTAAATTTTACAATAGAAGAATATATAAGTAAAAAAGATTCTTGGAAAAATACAATAACAGATTTTATATCAAAAATTGATGAAAAAATAAATGTTTCAATTCCAGATTTCAATACAATGTCATCTTCCGAAGCAGAAAATTGGGGCAAAGAAAATAATATATCTGTTACTACTTCAACAGAGTATTCAGATTCGATTGAAAATGGAAAAGTAATAAGTCAAAGCGTAAATGCTGGTGAAAAAGTTATAAAAGGAGATATTTCAGTAAAAGTAATATATTCTTTAGGTAGAAAACCAACAACTAGTGAGCTAAATGCATTAAAAAAAGCTCAATCTTATTCTGATAATATGCACATGTCTAAAAAAAGATTATATGAGCAATTGACTTCATCTTATGGAGAAGGTTTCACTGCTAGTGAAGCACAATATGCAATTGACCATGTTCAAGCAGATTGGAATTACAATGCTTTACAAAAAGCTAAAAGTTATCAATCATCAATGAATATGTCAAAAAATAGAATTTATCAACAATTAACTTCTCCTTATGGAGAAAACTTTACAACTTCGGAAGCACAATATGCAATAGATCATTTAGATGATTAAAATATTAATGAATTTACTAGAGTCTAATGCATCTAGTAAATTCATTATTTAATTATATCTATAACACTAAACAAAAATCTTTTAATTATATAAATTTTAATTTATTATTACAGCAATAGGGGCCTAAACGGCCCCTTTACTTTAGTCATTCAAAGCTATCAAATGCTTCCAAAGTTCTTTTCAATTTTTTCTTTTTTTCCTGCTGCTCTTTTATATACTGAAAAGCTACTTCCTCTTCTAATGTCTTTGGACAATCAATCTTTGATTGCCCCCAGATAATGTTTCCCCAATAATCTGCATCAATTATTCCGCCTTTTCTTGTTTTCACTAAATCTTGCTTTAAGAAATATATTGTATCATAGTCAATATATAAACTATCATAAGCTACATATTTCTTAAGCTTCATCTTATAAAATCTGATATAGATTTTACGCCAATAAAAAAATTTTTCTAGCTTCTCTACACTTTGTAAGGCCTCTTTTACTGCTTTTGGTGAATCCACGTCTACTTTTGAATCATCCAATATAAATTTGACTACAACTTCATCATCTTCGACTACTCTGGTAAAGATTGGTCTTTCCCATTCATCATATCCGATTGGAGTTATTTCTCTTGAGTCAACAAAATACTTGTCTGTGCCTACCATTGGAACCATTCCTAAATTATCAAGGTTCACTGTTCCAAACCGATGATTAAATTCAGGTCCTACATACGCCCTGTCCATTTGAGTTATTAATGTAACTTTCATAATTAGATCCTCCTGACTTTTTTCAGATGTAAATACATCTCTGGTATAATATTTTACATAATTATTATATATTATATTTTCTGTTTTTTCAAGGAAAATAAATGCTAAACAAGAAGCTATACAATTTTTATTATTGTATAACTTCATATATTAACTTTTACTCAGTTCTTAATGCCTTTACTGGATCACTCTTGCTTGCCATTTTTGATGGTATCAATCCAGCAATTATAGTTAGGAACATACTAATTAGCACAAGGATTATACCTGCTACCCATGGTAAAAAAGCTCTTACATTTACACCTGTTACAGATTTTATAATACTATTTATAGGTATTGTTAGAAGTACTGTTACTCCAATACCAATTAGTCCAGCAATTAATCCTGTTATAAATGTCTCTGCATTAAATACTCTTGATATATCTTTTTTAGATGCACCTATTGCTCTTAATATACCTATTTCTTTAGTTCTTTCTAATACAGATATATAAGTTATAATACCTATCATTATTGAAGAAACAATTAATGATATAGCTACAAATGCTATTAATACATAGCTAATTGTATCTACAATAGTTGATACAGAACTCATCATAATCCCAACAGTATCATTATAGCTAATTTTATCATTTTCATTTTCTTGATTATTATTATACTCTGTTATAGCATTTGATATTGACTCTTTTGAGTCAAAGTCTTTTGGATAAATATTTATTGTATCTGGTGAATTTAAATCAATCACACCTAGTTTTATTAAATTATCTTCATAGTTTGCTTCACTATTTTCTGCATAAGCATTCATTAAATTTCTTAAATCTTCTGCGGTCATATTTGCAAGCTGCATTTTCTGCTCTGTTGTCAAGTTATCTAAACTAAAATCTTCCTCTTCATCATTTTTTGGAAATTCTAATCCTGTAAATACATTTATATCTGGATTTTCTATTTGTTCTTTTACAATTTCAGCATCATTTGCTTTATTTATAACATATTGTGTTAACTCTTTAGTATACCCTATTCCACCTTGAGTATTACTACTAACACTATCCTCTTTTTGCTTTATTATACCTACAACTTTTATTTCTTCTGCATTTTCTACTTTTTCTTTTAAATACTCATTATTATCACTTTTATCAACCCATGCACCATTTTCTTTTTGATAATAATCTGAATTCAATAATAGTTTAAAAGATAAATTTAAAAAATCATCATAATTATAGCTTATTTGTTCACTATTTTCTTCTACTTTTTCTCCATTTTCTATTTTTTTCATCTTTTCTTCTATTTCATTTTGATCCATTAAACCTAAAGAATATAGCGTGTAATCACTTATCTCATTATCTTTATCTACAATCAAGGCCACTTCATTATATTTTTCAGGCCATTTTCCATCTATCAATTCATACTGATTATCTAACATTTCTTGATTATCAAATAATTCAGAAAATACATTAACAGTAGACATCATAGAAGAGTTTGAACCTAGCATATCAGTTCCTGCTTCAACCATAGTCTCCATACCCATTTTTTCTGCAACAGTACTTGGATTTACTTGAACAATCCCATTACTTGTATCTGGTTTATATAAATTTAAATCTAAATCATATGAATACTGAATGGCATTTGCATATTTACTAATATTATCATTTGACTCTATATATTCTTTAAATTTAGTTAAGTTATTACTCTTAACATCATTTGAAAAAGTATCTAGCATTGAATTAGTAATATATTTAGCATATATTTTATTTTCTTCTTTATTACTTTCATCATTACTTCCATTATCCATTAAACTTGTCATCATACTTCCAAAATCAATTGATGATTTTTCTATTGTAATTGGATATGAAGAAAGTGTATCCTCTTCTATATTTTTTATATAATTTTGTACACCTGCTGAAAGTGAAAGTATTAACGCTATACCTATAATTCCAATACTTCCTGCAAATGCTGTAAGTATTGTTCTTCCTTTTTTTGTCATTAAATTATTTAAGCTTAGTGATAACGCTGTAAGAAAACTCATAGAAGGCTTTTTCTTTTTATTCTCTTCTACTTTTTCTTCTTTATTAATTTCATATGGATTACTATCATCAGTTATGTTACCATCTAGTATTCTTATCGTTCTAGTAGCATATTCTTCTGCTAATTCTGGATTATGTGTTACCATTATAATTAGATGTTCTTTTGATATTTCTTTTAAAATATCCATTACCTGTTTACTAGTTTTAGTATCTAATGCTCCAGTAGGTTCATCTGCTAAAATTATATCTGGATTATTAACTATTGCTCTTGCAATAGCAACTCTTTGCATCTGTCCACCTGATAATTCATTTGGCCTTTTATGTAGCTTATCACCAAGTCCAACTTTTTCTAAAGCTTCTTTTGCTCTTTTCTTTCTCTCTTTTTTTGATACTCCAGAAATAGTAAGAGCAAGTTCTACATTTGATAGTATATTTTGATGTGGTATTAAGTTATAGCTTTGAAATACAAACCCTATGCTATGATTTCTGTATGCATCCCAATCTTTATCTTTAAATTCTTTAGTAGATTTACCATTAATTATAAGGTCACCACTTGTATAATGGTCTAGTCCTCCTATTATATTAAGTAGTGTAGTTTTTCCACAACCACTTTGACCAAGTATAGCTACAAATTCTTTTTCTCTAAAAGCTATATTTATACCTTTTAAAGCTTCTACTTTTTCTGTTGATGTTTCATAAACTTTTTTAATATTTTTTAACTCTAACATAAAAAATCTCCAATTTATATTTATTTATAGTTATTTATTTTTTTATAATTTTTAATTGTATTTTTATTTTTTATAATTATTTAACAAATAAACATATATATATTATTACACAATTATGGATAATATTGCTAATTAATTGTGAACATTTTGTGAATTTTATACTCCACTAAAATCAAACTTAGGTACATATTCTTCTTCATGCTTTCCTAATTCTTGCATATACCCATTTTTTATATCTAAACTATACAAATATTTTTCCACTTCTCTATATTCTTTTAAGCTTATTTTTCTGTTTATTTTATCATCTTCTTTAGCTTTATATGTAGGAAAATATTGTGCCATTACACTTACATAAACATTTTCATCTAAATTTTCCTTTATCCATTTTAAAATTCTTTTAGTATTTTGTATATGGTTTGGTAATATTAAATGTCTTACAATCACACCTTTTTTTATTATTCCATCTTTATCTAATACTACTTTTCCAACTTGTTTATACATTTCTTTTATTGCTTTAGTTGCAATTTCAAAGTAGTTAGGTGCTTTAGAATATTTTAAAGCTAAATCATTTGAATAATATTTTAAATCTGGAAGATAAACATCTATATATCCATCTAACATTTTAATAGTATCTACATTCTCATATCCATTAGAGTTGTAGATTATAGGGATAATAAGTCCATCTTTTTTAGCAATTTTTATTGCTTCTATTATCTGAGGTACATACATTGTAGGAGTTACTAAATTTATATTATTAACTTTTTTATCTTGGCTTTCTAAAAAAATCTCAGAAAGCCTTTTTACAGAAACACTTTTTCCCTTTTCCATACCACTTATTTCATAATTTTGGCAATATATGCATCTCAAATTACAGTTACTAAAAAAAATTGTGCCTGAAGATTTAGTATTTTTTCCCTCTTTACTAATACAAGGCTCTTCATAATCATGATTAGATACAAGTGCTATCTTGATTTTATCATCTAAATTACAAAAACCTTTTTCACCTTTTATTCTATTAACATTGCATTTTCTTGGACAAATTTCACATTTTTCTAACATAATGTAAATATTATATCACATTTTCAAAAAATTGTGATATAATAGTTTTTGTTTTTTATTAATTTACATATTATTATAATTTATAGGAGGATTAAAATGCTAACGCAGCCAAAACTTGAAAATGGAATATTTGAAGATATATATAGGACAAGCTTTACTCAAACCGGAACTCACAATGTTATTACTAATAAATCTATTTTATCAATATTTGAAAATATAGCAGGAGCTCATAGTGCTTATGTTCATTACACTTTTGAAGATTTATCTAAATTAAATCTAACATGGGTACTTTTAAATTGGAAACTTAAAGTTATCAAAAGAGTAAAAGCTGATACGAATGTAAAAGTACAAACTTGGGGTAGCTTTTCTAGTAAGTTATTTGTTATAAGGGAATTTAAAATGTTTGACGAAGATGGCTCTTTATGTGCTATTGCTAGTTCTAAATGGTGTTTAGTTGATACTTCTATTGGTAAAATTACTAAATTACCTGAAAATATTGCTGAAATATATCATGGATTTCATAATGAACATGTATTTGGTGAAACTGATTTACCTAAAATTTCAGAGCCTAATTTAAATGTTATCAATACAGATACATATAAAATAAGAAGATTTGATTTAGATTTAAATAAACATGTTCATAATTTAAATTATTTAAATATTGCATATGAACTTATTCCAGAAGATGTATTTGATGGTCCAGAAGTTAATAATGTTGAAATTCTTTATAAAAGAGAATTAAAATATGGTGATACTGTTAAGTCTTATTTATATAAAGATGATAATTCATATATTATAGTAATTAAAAGTTTAGATGATACTATTCTTCATTCAATAATAAAATTGTATTAATTACTTTACTTTTAGCATGTTTTATGGTATACTATTTGATACATTAACCACTTTTAGTGGACATTGAAAGGAAGATTTTTGTGGAAAATCAAACTATCACAGGGTTCACATTGCGTACCACATACGGAGGAGTTGACATTTCTTTCGACTTTCGGCCATATCTTTCATCTTTGTACACATCATTTATCTCAATCAATCCATTTCATCGTCTAACCCTAAAGGAAAAGAAGCATCTTGTATCTCAACTGATTGAGGATCTGAAGTCATATGATGTTAAGATGACTGAGACTGAATGTGTACAAGGTGAATACAACTTCCTGATAGAATGGGAAGATGCACAGTTTATTGTAACTGTATTTATGGAAGGAAGAATAACAATTGAGCCTCTAAAGCCTCTTCCTAAAGAGGTTTTGGACCTCATCAAACGTGAGATTTTTGCAACAGCAATGGATATGCCTATTGGTTAAGAGGACCCCAGAGCACATACCTTTTGGTATGTGCTCACTTCCTATCTTATATTTATTTTTTATAATTATAATTATTTTAGTTTTCATTTATTTTATCACACTTTATATTTACTTTTTATGTAAATTATGATATAATTATTTTTGCTTATTAACACTTAATGTGTATATAGAAAGGGAGTTAGAATATGAAGGTATACCGGTTAGAAATTATTTTAGAGGTACTTGGCAAGTTTTTTACTGTAGCTTTTGCACTTCAAAAAAATCAATTTCAGACAACCATTGCTCCAAAAACAAGCTTAACTTTGATTGGCAAAATGGATTTTGTGAAAATGTTTTATGATGCTTTATCATTTCGCGGATTGATTTCAGATTTTCCCAACTATCTTGGCAATAATATTGCTTTTACATTATCCTGGAAAGGAATTTCTTTTGTAGTTTCTATAAATTCTTATGCTGAAATTACTATCATTTCCACAGAAATTTCAGATACTCAGATGAAAGAAGTCTACAACGAAGCTTTGAGGAGTTTAAGTCTCTAACTCAAACATTAAATAAGGTACTTTGCCTTTTGGTAAAGTACCTCATTTTTATTATATTATATTTCATCTTTTATTCATTTTTTATTCATCTTATTTCTTTTTTAATTTCCAATACCTTAAATAATTCTTCTCTACATTTTTCTTCAAATGTATCATCTAATGGTTCTAGCTTTATTTCTTCTTCATATTTTCTTTTTAAACAATATTCAATAATATAGTCTGTAAGTTTAGGATTTTTTGAAAGAAGAGGTCCATGAAGATAGCTTGCTATAACATTATTTATAAAATATCCTTCTTCTTTATCTTCAAACTTATTGCCATTTCCAACTAATACTTTTCCAAAGCAGTTTTTCACATTATATGTTTGTCCTCCATGATTTTCAAAACCTATTACTTCGTATTTATCACCATTTAAATTTACCTCAAGTACAATATTTCCTATACATCTTTTACTTCTATCCTTAATTGCTTCTGTATAATAATCAAATATTCCTAAACCAGGAATAATATTTCCTTCTACTCCTTTATAGTATTTACCAAATAATTGATATGCTCCACATATAAGTAAGAAAAATACTCCGTTTTTTATTGCTTCTTTTATATCATCTTTAAACTTAATCAAATCTTTAGACAAAATCGATTGTTCATTATCTGCACCACCACCTGCAAATACTATATCATATGAAGTAAAATCAGGTTTTTTATCCCCAATACTATATCTATCTATTATTAAATTAATATTTCTTTTCTCCAACCTATATTTTAATACCTGAATATTCCCATAATCACCATAAAGTTCTAACATATCTGGATATAAATATAGAAGTTTTAATTCTCTCATAAATTTTCCTCTTTCTTTATAGCTATCTTTTATTACTTTATTCCTTTTTAGTTTCTTTTTTATACTCTAACAAAGCTTTTCTAGTTGGCTGAAGTGCTGTATAGTTAGCTATTACATACTTTTTTACATCTGAACTATATAAAGACTTAACCGCTTCTTCTATACTTAAATAGGCTTCTATATTATCTTTATCAAAAAAACTTGTCTTAATCCTAATTGCCATATCATAAGCCCTTTTTCCAGATGTTATAATTCTTTTTACATTAACAGTTTCAAAATTAATATCATATATCCAAGAAACATCTAAACCATCTGCTGGATTATCATTAAGTACAAATAAAAGTTCTTTTTCTTCTTTATCTTCATTAAGCATCCTAAGAGAAACATTTGCACCAGTAGGATTTTTTGCTAGATTAATTATTGTTTTTACGCCGTTTATATCAATTTCTTCACTTCTACCATTATTTAATTTAAAGTCTTTAAGTGCATCTATAGCATTTAAATTATATAATTTTGCAATAGATATTACAGCTGCAAAATTATATATTGTATAAATATTATTAGCTTTAGTAAAAAACATTTCTCCATTTTCTTCGAAGCTCATATTTTCTAAATCAACATTTTCTATTTTAATAAATAATTCTTCATCACCATAACCACACTTAGGACATTTAAACTTTCCTATATGAGAATATTGATAATATTCATATTCTAACTTAGTATCATCAAAAGGACAAAACTTTCCCTCTCCCGCTTCTATTTGATTTTTAGTTGCATATTTATATTTATCAACACTAAAATAGTATACATTTTTATTATTCTTATTAGCTTTTCCAAGTCTTACTACATTAGGGTCATCATTGTTTAAAATTAGATTTCCACTATATGTTTTCAAAAACTCATTTATTTTTAGAATAAGTGTTTCTACTTCTCCATTTCTATCTAATTGATCTCTAAAAAAATTTAGCACAACTAAACTATCTAATGGAATTTTCTTAAATACAACTGGTACATAGCTTTCATCTACTTCTAGTGTTATAAAATCTGCTTTTATCTTTCCTGTAATTGTACAATTTTTTAGTAAAGTCGTAATAATACCTGTTTCCATGTTATTACCTTCTGTATTACTTACTACCTTCTTTCCATTTTTCTCTATCATGTATTTTATAGCATTATTAGTAGTTGTTTTACCATTTGTAGCAGTTACTGCAATAACTGGGCAATTTATTTTAAATTTTGTTAATATATTTGGGCTTATTTTTTTTATAATCTTTCCTAATAAATTTCCATTATCTTTTTTTAATATTTTACCTAATATTTTAGCAAAAAAGTTTAATATTTTTGCAATTGTGATTATTAATATATTATACATATTCAAATATATCCTCTAAATTATATTTATCTTTATTTATTGATTTTTCAAAGTCTTTATTAACTCATTTATATCATCTAATTTAATTTCTAATTCTTTTCCAGAATTCATACATTTTAATTTTGCCTCATTATTATTAATTTCTTCATCACCAATAGTAAGTACAAATTTTGCATTTTTCTTATCAGCATATTTAAACTGTGCTTTTATGCTTCTTTCCATAATATCTTTTTCAGCTAGTATTCCTTTTTCTCTTAATTTTTTTACAAGCTTTGCACAATAAATGTCTGCTTCATCTCCAATACTTGCTACAAATATATCTAAAGATTTACTAAAGTCTAATTCTTTATTATTTAGCTTAAACACTTCAATTAATCTTTCCATACCAGATGCAAAGCCAATAGCTGGAGTATGCATTCCTCCTAATTCTTCTACTAATCCATCATACCTTCCACCTGCAAGTACGGTAAGTCCATCTATTTTTGATATGAATTCAAATACTGTTTTAGTATAATAATCTAATCCTCTTACTATATTAGAATCAACTTTATACTCTATTCCTAACTTATCTAACCTATTTTTTACATTTTCAAAATGATTTTTACATTCTTCACATAAATAGTCTAATATCTTTGGTGCATCCTTATTTAGCTTCTTACAATTTTCTTCTTTGCAATCTAATATTCTCATAGGATTTTTTTCAAATCTCGTTTTGCAAGTTGTGCAATATTTTTCTAAGTTAGGTCTTATATATTCTTTTAAAGCTTCTAAATATTCTTTTCTACAAGTAGGGCATCCTATGCTATTTATATTTAATTCTATATCATTTATATTAAGCTTTTTAAATAGCACATCACACATTTCAATTACTTCTGTATCTGCTAAATATGATTCTGCACCAAATAATTCTACACCTAATTGATTAAATTCTCTTTGTCTACCTTTTTGTACATTTTCATATCTATACATTGGCATATGATACCAAAGCTTTACTGGTGATAAGCTACTTGACATCCCATTTTCTATATATGCTCTAACTACTCCTGCTGTCCCTTCTGGTCTTAATGCTATTTTTCTACCACCTTTATCTTCAAAATTATACATTTCTTTTTGCACAACATCTGTAGCTTCTCCAACACCTCTTTGAAATAGTTCTAATGCTTCTATTACTGGAACCCTTATTTCATCATATCCATAGTTTTCAAATACATTTTTTGAAATATTTTCTATGTATTGCCATAGTTTTACTTCTTCTGGAAGTATGTCTCTAGTTCCTTTTAATTTTTGTATCATAAATATCTCTCCTTTTCATCTTTTATTGTAGTAGCTATACCATGACCTGGATATACAAATGTTTCATCTGGAAGTTTAAATAGCTTTTTCAAAGATTTTTTTAAATCCTCTTTATTCCCAGTTGGTAGGTCTGTTCTTCCACATCCCATGCACATTAGTGTATCACCTGTAAATATAATTCCTTCTTTTTTAGAATATAGACTTACTGAATCATTTGTATGACCAGGTGTATATATAACTTCTAATTCTATACCTCCTACATGAAGTATATCTTTATCATCAACTCTTGCATATTTACTTATATTAATATTTTCATTTACCATTATTGACAAATTAATATTTGGATTATTTATATTTTCTTCTGCTTTTCTATATATTAATATTTCTCCCCCTAATCTTTCTTTTAAATTTTGTGCTTCTTGTATATGGTCCATATGTGAATGTGTTAGAAAAATATACTTTAGTTTTGCATCTAAAATATTTAGCATATCTATTATCTTATCTAAGTCTCCACCTGGATCTATACACATAGCTTCTTTTGTAGATGCATCCTGAATAATATATGAGTTTGTATAATCATCTATTAATCTTGACTTTACTTCTATTTCTTTTAATATTATCTTCATTTGTTCTCCTTAACATTTTATTTAATTATTATTTATTACTTATTACGTTTTACATCATATACACTATCTATTTTTCCAAGTTCTCTTTGTGCTTTTGTTAAGTCGTTTATATCTTTTACTTCTAATGTTAATTCTACAACTGCTATTTTTTCTTTACTTGCCTTTGCTGATACTGCTATAAGTCTTGCATCTGTATTTCCTATTACTCTTATTACATCTGAAAGTAAACCATCTCTATCATTAGCATATACAGTTATATCAACATTATATGATGATTTCTTTTCCTCATCCCAATATACATCTATTATTCTTCCTTCATCTTGAAGTAAATCTTTTACATTATTACAATTTTTTCTATGAATTGTAACTCCTCTTCCTCTTGTTATATATCCTATAATTTCATCTCCTGGAACAGGATTACAACATTTTGAAATTCTAACTAAGCAGTTATCTATCCCTTTAACAACTATTCCTGTTTTTGATGGTTTTGTCTTTGGAAGCTCTTTTAGTTCTTCTATTTTCTTTTCTACATTTTCTTCATTATGATATTTTCTATATTCTTCAAGTGTCCTTGTTATAATCTTATTTGCTGTAATTGAGCCAAAGCCTACTGCTGCATACATATCTTCTAGTGTTTTAAACCCATATCTTGTAAGTGCTGGCATATAGTATTTTTGCACAAATAGTTCTTCTTCATTCATTCCTATTCTTTTTATCTCTTTTTCTATTAATTCTTTTCCTTTTGATATGTTTTGCTGTTTTTCATTTTTCTTGAACCATTGCCCAATTTTTGTTTTTGCAGATGTGCTTTGCACAAATTTTAGCCAATCCCTACTAGGTCCTTTACTATTATCATTAGTAATTATTTCTACTATATCTCCACTTTTTAATTTTGTAATTATTGGCATCATTTTACTATTTATTTTACACCCTACCATTTTATTTCCTATTTCTGCATGTATCATATATGCAAAATCTATTGGTGTGCTTCCTTTTGGTAGTGTTTTTATTTCTCCTTTTGGTGTAAATACATATACTTCATCTTCAAATAGTTCTGTTTTTAATGTTTTTAAGAACTCTTGAGGATCTTGCATATCTTTTTGCCATTCCAAGCTTTCTCTAAGCCATGCAAGTTTATCTTCTGTAACTACAACATTTGCTTTTTTGCCTTTTAAAAAGCTTGATTCTTTATATGCCCAGTGTGCTGCTATACCAAATTCTGCTACTCTATGCATATTATATGTTCTTATTTGTACTTCAAAAGGTGTTCCGTTTGGTCCTATTAATGTAGTATGAAGTGATTGATACATATTAGGCTTAGGTACTGAAATATAATCTTTAAATCTTCCTGGCATTGGTGTATAAAGTTCATGTACAACTCCTAATGCTGCATAACAATCTTTTACTGAATTAACAAGAATTCTTAATGCAAATAAGTCATATATCTGGTCTAGTGTTTTATTATCTCTTTGCATTTTTCTATATATTGAATATAGATGCTTAGCCCTTCCTGTAATTTCTCCTTCAATTCTTTCCTTTTTCAAGTTTACTTTTATTTCTTCTTTTATCTCATCTATAAACTTAAGTCTTTCTTCTCTTTTTTTATCAATTCCTTGGGCTATCTCTCTAAATTCTTCTGGATATAAATACTTAAATGCTAGGTCTTCTAGCTCCCATTTTAATGAGTATACACCAAGTCTATTTGCAAGTGGTGCATATAGTTCCATTGTCTCTTTTGCATTTGCTATTTGTCTATCTCTTGATAAATATTTAAGTGTTCTCATATTATGTAATCTATCTGCTAATTTTATTAGTATAACTCTAATATCTTTTCCCATTGCAAGAAACATTTTTCTATAGTTTTCTACTTGTTCTTCTTCTCTACTAACATAATTTATTTTTCCAAGTTTAGTTACACCATTTACCATATCTGCAATTTCAGTGCTAAATTCTTTAGCTATATCTTCAATTGTAACATCTGTATCTTCTGCTAAATCGTGCATTAATGCTGCACAAATAGTAGCATCATCTAATCCTAATGTAGAAAGTATATATGCAACTTGCATTGGATGAACTATATATGGCTCACCAGATTTTCTTTTTTGATCACCATGATGTGATAAAGCATATTCATATGCTTTTGTTATTAATTTTGTATCAGTTCTTTTATTATGTTTTTTCATTTCTGCAATTATATCTTTTATTGTTATTTCTTTACTTTCTGACATATACATTCCCCCTAAATGTATAAAAACATATAGAAATATTTTGTATATTATATTTTTATATACTTTGCCTAATATCTTTTAATGTTATTTGTATATTCTCTATATCTTTATATCTGTTAATTCCAATATTTCCAACAATATCAACTCTATCTCCTATTTGATAAATATTTGCTAAATCTCCCATATTAAATCCTATAACATCTATATAATTATTGCCATCTATTAATACAAGTTTTACATGTTTTCCTTCTGATAATGTTCTTATAGATATTATTTTTAGATTCTTATACATGATAACTGGCATATCATTTCCTTCTCCAAAAGGCTCTAGATAATCTATTTTTGCTATCTCTTCTATTTTTAAATCCTGAACTGTTATTTCATAATCTATTAATATTTCTGGTTTTAAATTTTCTATATTTTTTGATTTAGCATATTCTATCATTGCATTTTTAAAGTTTAAAAAGTCTCTTGTTTTTAAACTTAATCCTATTGCCATACTATGGCCACCTGCTGCTGTTAAATATTTAGAGCAATTTACTACTGCATCATGTATATCAAATCCTGGTATACTTCTTCCTGAACCTTTACTATTTTCTCCCTCAAAACATACTAATATACTTGGTTTATATGTAAGTTCTGTTATTTTTGATGATACTATTCCAATAACTCCATGATGCCATCCTTCGCTTCCAATTACTATGCAAGGTTTATCTTTTTCTTTTTCTAACAAACTTAATGATTCATTATATATTTTTTTTTCTATATCTTGTCTTTCTCTATTATATTCTTCAAGTTTTGCTGCTAATTTTCTTGCTTCAATAGGGTCATCTGTTAAAAATAGATTTAGTGCATCTTCTTGATGCCCCATTCTTCCACAAGCATTTATTCTTGGTGATATTCCAAATGAAATAAAGCTTGAATCTATCTTTTTTAGACCTGTCATTTCAATTAATGTTTTTAGTCCTATATTTCTTGTAACCTGTAATAATTTTAGTCCAAGTTTTGCTATAACTCTATTTTCATCTAATAAAGTAACAATATCTGAAATAGTTCCTATACAAGCAATATCTATATATTTTAGCCATTCATTATCTGGTATATTTAATCTTCTACTTAGTGCTTGTACTAGTTTAAAAGCAACTCCACACCCAGCTAGCTGATTAAAAGGATATTTACTATCTTTTCTTTTAGCATCAACAACTGCTATTGCTTTTGGTAAACTTTCAGGCACTTCATGATGATCTGTGATTATAACATCTAGGCCAAGAGTTTTTGCAAGTTCTACTTCTTTTTGAGCTGTTATTCCACAATCTACTGTTATCATTAAAGTATATCCTTTTTTTGCAATTTCTCTTATTGCTTCTTCATTTAATCCATATCCTTCATGCAACCTATTTGGTATATATGTTCCAACTTCTATATTTCTATCTTTCATATATCTTTTTAATATTGTTGTACTTGTAATTCCATCTGCATCATAATCACCATATATCACTATATTTTCTTTATTTTCCATTGCTTTTAAAATTCTATCAACAGCTTCTTTCATATCTGGTAATTTAAATGGGTCATGAAAATCATATCTAGTTGGATTTAAAAATATCTTTATTTCTTCATCATTTAAATCTTTTTGTTCTAATTCAAGTGCTACTAAATATGGTATATTAAACTTATCTTGTATTTCTTTTGTTCTACTTTTATTACTTTCTTTTATTCTCCAATCTTTATTCATATATTTCTCCTAATTTTACTTTACATTATTTTATATCATTTAAGTAATTTTTTCAATGAAATACATAGAAAAAATACATTCTAGCTATATTTTACTAGAATGTATCTTTAATCTATATATTTCCTTCTAATTTTTAATCTTCTTTTATAATATTAATATACTAATTTTTCAAGAAAAAACTTAGATAAGAGATAATGTATATTTATATATACTCTTTATCTAAGCACTGATTTAAATAAATTTTACTTATTATTTGAAGTTCTTTTTTGTTTTCTTCTGATAATTCAAAAGAAAATATCTTTTTAGGGTCTGAATATATTATGTACCTAAGTGCTTTTATTGTTGTATCACTTATTTTAAGAGCTCCTTTATCTATTTTTCCACAGCTTTCACATTTAAGTCCATTATCTATAAAACTAAAGTATCTTAAGTTTTCCTTGGTCTTACACCTAAGACAATTCTCTATAACTGGTCTAAACCCAATTATACTTAATAATCTTATTTTAAATATAGAAAAAATAAACTCTAAATCTTTACTAGATTCAGAAATCATATATATTGTATTTAATGTTAATTGTAGTACTCTATATGTGTTTTGATTTTCATCTGTTACATCATTTACAATTTTAGCAATTTTAGATGCATATGTTAACTTATCTAAATCTAATCTTAAATTATAGAATATTTCTATTGGTTCGCATGAATTAATATGATATGTTCCTGCACCTTTATATATTAAAAAATCTCCAAAACATAGAAACTGAGTACCTGCCATAAGTGTACTTTTAGGTTTTCTTGCACCTTTTGCACTACACCCAATTTTGCCTAAATCGGGTGTAAGTAAAGTGCACATTTTATCATAATCCCCCATATTATTTTGTGCTAATATTATGCCTTTTGTTTTTACAACTCCCATTTTTTATTAATTTCTATCTCTTCCTTTTTTTAATTTTTCTAAACTTATATAATTATTATTTGCATTACTATTTATATTACTATTTATTTTTTCTTCTGATATTTTAATATTATTTATTGTTTTATCAACTTCTAAAAGTTCTAACATTGTATTAATGTTTCCTGTTGTTTTAAAAGTATTCCACGCAATCTGTTTTAACATAAAGCAATCTCCTATTCTTCTGCCTTAAATTTTTTTACTATGCCCATATCATTAATCCAATCTTCTTTAACCTTAACCCAAAGTTTTAAATTAACTTTAGTATCTAACATTTTTTCTAAATCTTCTCGGGCATATGTTCCAATTTTTTTTAGCATATTTCCATTCTTCCCTATTATTATGCCCTTATGTGATTCTCTTAAACAAAAAATTGTAGATTCTATGTCGTAAATTTTTTCCATTTCTTTTGTTTTTCTTTTTTTCATTTTAGTAACTTCTACTAAAATGCCATGAGGAACTTCATCTTGCAACAATTTTAATGCTTTTTCTCTTATTGTTTCCTCTGCTAAATTTCTTAATGTTTGGTCTGTATATTCCTCTATATCATAATATGCTGGACCTACTTTTAAGTTTCTTTCTATTTCTACTAATATATCTTCTAAATTCTTATCTTTTTTTACTGATACTGGTACTATTGCTGTAAAGTTATATATTTCTTTATATTTTTCTATAATCTCTGCTAATTCTTTTGCATTTATTAAGTCTATTTTATTTATTATTAATATAGTTTTTTTATTTGATTCTCTTATTTTTTCTATAATAGCATTATCTATATTTTTATCTGTAGCATCTATAACATAAAGTACTACATCTACATCTGGTATTGAATTTATAGCGTTTTCTACCATGACTTTTCCTAATTTTGATTTAGGTTTATGTAGTCCTGGTGTATCTATTATTATTATTTGCGAATTTTTGCGATTTATTATTCCTTTTATTCTTGTTCTTGTTGTTTGTGGTTTATTTGCAATTGCTGATATTTTTTCTCCTACTAATCTATTTATTATACTTGATTTTCCTACATTTGTTTTTCCAACTACTGCTACAAATCCTGATTTAAATTCCTCCATATATTACCTTTCTAATTTTTGTTTTATTTATCACTTTATTATTACATTTTCATGATTTTACTCTATTACAACTTTTGCATTTGTTGGGCATATTTGTACAAAAGTATTTCCATCATTTACTTTTATCTCATTTCCTTCTAAGTCTTTATACACTGTTTGTGAATTTCTTGATATTTTCTCACATTTTATAGGTACAGCTTTTCCATTTGTAATATAGTAACCATCTTTAATTCCTGTTGTATTCATTGTTTGTCTACCTTTATTTTCTCCATCTATTAAGTCTGTATTTGCTATAAATTCTATTATTATATTTTTTGCCATTACATTTTCACCTGTTGTCCAATCTTTCTGCTGCTCTGTTTTTGATGCTCTTTTATATTTTTTATTTACTTCGTCATATGACCACTTTACTATATTTGATTGTGAATATGGTATTGTAATATTATTTGCTACTTGTCCTTCTTCTAAATTTACTTCCTCTGATACATAATTAAGTATACTTTCTTTTGATGATGTTGTTCTATAGTCTTTCTTTTGTGCTGATTTTAATATATTATCCATACTTGTTACTGCATTATGTGGAGCTTTTTTATCTTTTACTCTCCAAAATGTAGTACCATCTTCTTTTATTCCATCTATATTATTTACATTATATGTCCCTATATCACTTTGTGCTTGAGGACTTTCTCCAAAGTGTACATATATTGCATCATTTTCTAATGCATAATCTAGAAAATAGTGTCTAGCACTTCTTACAGGTCCTATAACATCTAATTTAGCATCTTTAAATAATGCCATAAGTCTAGATTCTCCACCTTCTACTATTATTTCATATACCATATATGCATCATTTAATCCTGCTTGTGGTCTGGCATTTACATTATTATCTATCATAACAGCTATAGGTCTACTATTTCCTTTAAAAATATCTACAGTTTCCGCTTCTGCAACAATTGTATTTTTATTTTCTTCACCATTATTTACAACTTCTGTTCCTAAAAATGTACTATTACCGCCATTTTTACTTTTTACAAATAAAATTGAACTACATACAGCAATTGCAATTATACAAATTATTATTACTATCCAGAACACTATTTTTTTATTCATATGCTTCTCCTAAACTAAATCTTAAATATTGTAAGTCCATATACTAGAATTACTATTAAAGGTCCCATAAATGCTCCAAATACTACCTCTCCAAAGTTTCTTGTATCATTTAATCTATTTCCTGCAACTAAAATTGATAGTGCTAAACTTAAACAGAATACAACTGGATTTTGTGTATTTATCCAAATTGCTGTGAGTATTGCAAAAGCAAGTGCTGTTTGTCCACTTGGTACAAATACACTTTTAGTTGGATTTTTTTGTTTTTTATAGTTTGATGCTGCTTTTACTGCAATAATTCCTATTACTGTTAAGATTATTCCCACAAAAGCTAAATGTGTTGGTGATGCTATCATTTGACTAAATATGCTTTGTCCCATTTGCATAAGTTCTGTTTCCCTAAAAAACAAAAAATATGCTACGACTATATCATTACAAGCTGCTAAAACTACTGCCCCTGCTGCTACATCCTTTGCTATTTTTGCTTTAGGATGGTATACATCAACATAAAGGTCTACTACTGTTTCTACTGCTGTATTTATCATTTCTGCAAATATAACAAAAAATACTGCAAATGTAAGACATAAAAATTCTGCAGTTGTAAAATTATAAAACAGACTTAGTATCATTACAATAACACCAATTATTAATTGTTTTTTTATATTGCTTTGAGTTGTCGCTGCATATACAATTCCATTTACTGCATTATTGCAAGCTTCTATAAAGTTATGATTATAAAGCCTTTCGTCTTTTTTTTTCATATATTATTCTCCCCTTGTTATATGTAATTTATTTAAGACTTCATCCTCTTTTTTTCTCATTTCTTTTTTGTCACTATCTATCATATGGTCATATCCTAAAATATGATAAAAACCATGCACTACCATGTATGCAAGTTCTCTTTCAAAACTATGCCCATATTCTTCTGCTTGCTCTATTACTTTTGGTACTGATATTATAATATCTCCTAAACATTCTTCTATTTCAGATTTTTGTTTTTTAATGGCTTCAATTTCATCTTTTTCGAACATTGGAAATGATAATACATCAGTTGGATTATCTATATTTCTATATTTTTTATTTATAGATTTTATAACATCTGGAATAGTCAAAGTTATACTTATATATAACTTTAACTTATCCATTTTTTCAGTTTTAAAACATTCACTTATTACTTTATTAATTATCTCTTCATATTCTAAATTTTCAGGAAGTTTTTGATATTCTATTTCAGCATGCTGATGCATTTTCTATTTCCTTTCTTAAAGTATTTTTTACTACTACATATTTACCTTTTCCTGTTTTAAAAGAGTTTTTAGCTTGTCTCATATCTCCCAAATTAACTAGTCTATTTCTATAAAATTGTAATATTCTGAAATATTTATCATTATATTTTTCTAGTTTTCTCATATCTTCTCTTATATATAATATTTGTTTTTTTATTTCATAGTTTTTAAGACCGTTTTCTCTTATAAGTTCTAACCTTTTACATTTTTCTGCAAATACTATATATTCATTTTTTTGTTCTGGCTTGTCCCAATATATTTTTACAGATAATAGTTTATTATTATATTGTTCAAATAGTCTTAATAGTAATTGATATGCATTTTCTCTTTTCCTTGGAATTTTAGTGTCAACTATAAGATTTCTTGTGTCTTTTAATAATTTTATGTAGCATTTTTCTGCTACTACTAAAGGAAGGCTATGTACAAATATTTTTCTACTTATTCCTAATAGTATCATTCTTTTATCAAGCATATCTACTTGGTCTAATTTTCCTACTTCATATGTTTCAAATAAGCTACATTCTTTAATTAGTTCTGGATCTGTTATTTCTTTCATTGGCATTATATTAGTTATATAATCTTCTAATGTATCAAAAATTTTATCATATACCTCATCTTTTTGCATAGGAGTTAGCTTTTCTGTAAGCTTCATTGAATAATGTTTAAGTAATCTTTTGAAAAGTTGCTCCATTTCATACAAATATACTTGTTCATATTGTGATTCTAATTTTCTCTTTCCTGAAATCTTTACATTATTATAGTCTAATTCTAATAAATACTTTTGTTTCCTAAGTTTATATTCTAATTCATCATTTTCTTTTAAATGAATTACATTATAATATTTAGAAAGTGCATCCTTTTCAAAATCAGTAGCTACATCTATTTTTACTCTTTTATATATTGATTCAATTACATGTTCATCAATAGATTCTAAATATAAAGTGTAGCTATCCTCAAATTTTTTTGTTATATTTTCTTTTTTTTCATCTTCTTTGCAATTATTTAATTGTATATAATTTTTTATCATTGAACTTCTTTTTATACTAATAAGTATGTTATTAATTCCTGTTTTTGTTGGAGTTAATATTTTTGTAAATGTACTACTTAATTTTGAAAAGAACGTTCTTTTTGTATCATAAATTCTTAAACTTTTTTCTCTAGCTTCCATGTATACCACCTTTCAAAATACTATTTTCTCTTTAGTTCCTATCTCTTCTAAAACTTCATATGTTACTGTAACTTCATATGACGTCTCATTTTCTTTTACATCTATAATTTTATTGGCAATTTCTCCTTGAGTTACTAGTTTATCTAATTTTTCTTCTGCTCTTTTTTGCCCTTCTACTTTGGCTGTATTTTTATCATATGAAATTTCACTCTCTATTACTTCATAATTAGTTGTTTTTATAAGTTCTATTGGTAAATAAAAATTAGAAAATAGTTTTAATTTTTTATTTGTATATATTGTATCATAATTTTTATATTTTGAAAGAGTTTTATATAAATTTATTTTAAAATTATTTATTTTTATTGAGTATTTGTTTTCATAATTTTCTGTTTTTTCTCTTTTTATCTCTTTTTTTCCTATTTTCTCTGTTTGTGAGTATTTTACTATAGCTGTTACCTTTCCATTTGCATTTACATAATTCTTTCCTGTGTATTTTCCTTCCATATATCCTGCAATTAGTATGTCTCCTTTTTTTACTTCCTGACCTTTACTTACCATTAATGTTCCATTTTGAGCACTTATTTTTTCTATTTTACCATCCTTTTGAGCTACTATATTGCAATAATCATCATCGTCTATTATTTCAGGTTTTTTATCTGCTTCTACAATTTCTACAATTGCATTTGTTCCATCTAAATTTATTCCTATCCATGCAATATCTTCTCTTTGATATCTTATCTTGCTAATTATTTCATTTGTATCAACTTTACTTTTTAATGTTCCTACTTTTAACCCATCATCTTCTAATGCTTTTATAATTTCTTCTTGATTTATATTTTCTATCCCCTTTATCTCTATATTCCAAACAAACCTAGAAAGTGTATATATAGCTAAAATCACGATAAAGAGTAATATAAAAAAGAGTTTTCTTTTTTTATATTTTTTTATAACAAAAGGCATCCCATGTTTATCATTAATTTTTATTCTGCAGCCATGTTTTTTAGCAATTTTTGCAGCTTTTTTAAAATCTTCTGCTCCTAAATTAGATGTTATAATAGCAGATCTTGTTCTTTTTGTATTCCATAAAAATATCCCTTTACTTATGCAATTATTTATAAATCTTTCTACATAATAACCTTCAACTTGTATATTTAAATATCCAAATATATAATTTATAAGTATTTTAAAAAACATTTTTTCTCCTATATTAAATTTTAAATATTTTATTCATATTTTTCAAAATCCACAGATTCTATATTTCCTGTAATTATTAAATCATCTTTTGTCATTTCATTCATAAATAATTCAAAGCCATTTATATTTATTAATCCTGTAGACATTTTTATTCTTATGAAAAAATCCTGATATTCTAAAACAGATTTATAATTTTCAATAAGCATTTTATTAAATCCTAATATTGTTACTTTAGGTATCTCTAAACTTAAATCTTCTGGAATATCAAATATTTTATCGAACTTACTCATATTTACTTTACCTCTCAAATTCATCTAAACTTTTAAATTCATATCCTTGTTTTTTTATTTCTTTTATTACTTCGTCTAAAATATTACAATTATCTTTAGATGTAGCATGTAATAGCATTATTTCTCCATTATGAAGATTATCATATATTTTCTTTTTCCCATACTCTTCTCTTCCTTGCTTGTTTTCTTCCCAATCATCATAAGCAAATGACCACATTACAGTTGTATAGCCTAATGTATTTGTATATGCAATGCTAGCTTCACTATATTCTCCTTTAGGTGGTCTTATATATTTCATCTCATACCCAAATTTTTCATATATTTCTTTGTGCAGTTCCATTACCTCTTCTTCTATCTTCTCATTACTACATTCTGGCATACTTTTATGATTTACTGTATGATTTCCTACTATGTGCCCTTCATCAATCATTCTTTTTATTAAATCTTCACTTGTTTTTACATATTGCCCTGTTATAAAAAAGGTTGCAGTAACTTTATTTTCTTTTAGTATATCTAATATTTTTGAGGTATAACCTGCTTCAAATCCTATATCAAATGTCAAATATATATTTTTCTTATCTTTATTTCCCATTGCTATTCCACCAAATTCATTTATTATTCTTAAATTTTCACTACCTAAATCTGGTTGCATGTGATTTTTTCCTCTTACTATCCCCCATTCTATTTTTTTTGTACTTAACGCTTTATTACTTACATCTATTGCTTGAAAACTATTGCTTATACCTGCTACAAATATAACAAACATAATAAATATTAGTAAACTTATTACTACTATAACTTTTATCATAGTATCATTAAACCAACAGCAGAAATTTTTCATACTTTAAATCCTCCTAAATTAATGTATGAATATACTTCTATTTATATGATTATTAGTTTTATATAAAAAGACTGTATCTTTTATATTAGTTTTAATCTAATATGTGATACAGCCTTTTTATTAATTATCATACTTTCTAAAAAGTTCTTTAAGTTTTTCTGTTTCAATAGTAGCAATTTCTGTTTCTAAACTATCAAGTTCATACAATTGATTTTGGCTATCTAAAAAAGTTTCCTTCATTTTATAAAATATTCCACTTCTTATTTTTATAAGTTTTCTATACTCATCATCTTTAACAATACTATTAAATTCTTGCTCATAATCATCATTATTGTTTTTTTTCTTTTTTATTAACCCCAGAAAAGCTTTATTTCTTTTGTTTTTTTCATTTTCTAATACATCAAATGCCATTTTTAATTCTAATTCTTTTATGTCATTTCCAATCATATCATATTTTTCTAACAATGTTCTTGCTTCATATCTATTTGCTTCTATTTGTTTTAAAGAATTTATTAAACGATTTTTTTTCTCTAGTAATTCAATATATCCTTCATCTTTTGTTAAGCTTTCTTTAATTTTTTTCTTTAGATTTTCTAACTCATTTACTTTACCTTCTCCTTTCTCCATTTTTTTATCCCCCTTTCTTTATTTTTTAACCACCTATCTTTATTTTTCAAACGTAAAAAATGATAAAATTTTTTTAATATTTTTTTAGGTGGTGATTTATATTTGAAAAATATTTTAAACAAGCGTAAATATTGTACAGGCTTAGATAATAAACACAATACTGCTGGAGAATTAATCTTTAAGAAACGTACTTTACTTAATCTATCTAGACAAAGTTTATCTAACCAGTTAATGCTTTTAGGTATTGATATATCAGCTCAAGCTATTTACGATATAGAACTAGGAAAAAGAACTATTGTTGATTATGAATTATGTGCTTTTTCCAAAATATTAGATATATCTTCTGATGAATTACTTCAGAATTTTAGACATTATTTAAATTCTATTTAATTTATATTTTCTTCCATATTTTAGGAATTTATTAGTTATATTTTCATTTAGCGTTATTTCGTTTATATTTTTATCTACTTGCTACCATAAATTAGCATAATTATATTATATATAAATTTTCATGTCAATTATTTTTAATATTTATTTCCAATATTTGCAATTTTTTTATTTTTAATTACTATTTGTTCATATATTAGAATTATTTTTTAATATATCTATTTGTTCTAATACACAATTTATAGGAATACAATTAAACAAAAGTATTTCTATAAAGGAGTTAGAACAATATGAAAGGTATTTCAATAGAAGAGCGTGCTATAAATCTAGCACAATATATCATAGATTCAAAAGATACTGTAAGAGGTGCTGCTAAAAAATTCGGTATAAGCAAAAGTACTGTACACACCGAAGTAACATTCCAGAACGGTAAAAATAAATCACCTATAATCCCAG
>ERZ1643246.1454-NODE-1454-length-25790-cov-8.682378_pt1 | contig 25790 bp, 19 predicted proteins | sample MGYA00579265_ERZ1643246 | MGnify/ENA primary metagenome ERZ1643246 (study PRJEB29033, sample SAMEA4952261) | chicken gut metagenome | biome: Broiler Chicken; feature: Gastrointestinal Tract; material: Caecum | place: Ireland | collected 2018 | study: Broiler...
CATGCACGGATTTTGACGTTTCATGCACAGTTACCGACGTTTCGCGTCATTTTTTTATTTTTTTTTGGAGTATAAAATTGCTTTATGAAAAAGCCTTGAAACAGCAAGGCTTTGGCAGTTTTTTATGGATTCGAGGGCATTCAAAACAGATTGCTACAAAATTACGAGATTTTTATATCATTCTGTTTTAGCAAATCAAGGTCAAATCGAGCTAAACAAAACAAATTATATTGCATTGTATCACATCATCTGAAAAACTCTCCATATACTATGCAATAAAACAATCTATTCCTTAACAAAATTAACAGTTCTTTCTAAAACACTCTATAGCAGCAAGATTCATGTTTTTCATTTCCTATTGCCCTTATACCAGAGTAGATATTTTTCTTTGATTGGATATCATGTATTCCATATGTTATTTTGTGTTCCATCAAGTTTTTCAACTTTTGAATCAGATCCTTTATAATAACATTCGTGATTTCTGTAATTTTTATAAAAAATTCAAAGAAAATATATGGAAATTAGAAAACAAGTGTGATATGTTTTTAGAAGATACGAAATTATGCTCTATGCAGCATAAAACAAATATTTTTAGGAGGAGCGCCATGTCTTTTAAAAGTGCCTATTTGCAGCAAGTGTATGACAAAGTTGTTCAAAGAAATGAAAATGAACCAGAGTTTCTACAAGCAGTCCACGAAGTTTTGGAATCATTAGAGCCTGTAGTAGAAAAAAGACCAGATCTTGTAGAAGCTGGTGTTATTGAAAGAATCGTTGAACCTGAACGTTTAATAATGTTCCGTGTATCTTGGGTGGACGATCAAGGAAAAGTGCAAGTAAATCGCGGTTACCGTGTACAATTCAACTCTGCAATTGGACCATACAAAGGTGGACTTCGTTTCCATCCTTCAGTATGTGCTTCCGTTATTAAATTCTTAGGATTTGAACAAATTTTCAAAAACTCTTTAACAGGTTTACCAATTGGTGGCGGTAAAGGCGGATCAGATTTTGATCCAAAAGGTAAATCCGATATGGAGGTCATGCGTTTCTGCCAAAGCTTTATGACCGAGCTTTCCAAACATATTGGTGCAGATACAGACGTACCTGCTGGCGATATTGGCGTTGGCGGTCGCGAAATTGGTTTCTTATTTGGGCAATATAAACGCCTACGTAATGAATACACTGGTATTTTGACCGGAAAAGGAATTCCTTATGGTGGTTCATTAGTGCGTACAGAAGCAACTGGTTATGGTCTATGTTATTTCACAAGAGAAATGCTGGCATCCAAAAATGATAGCTTTGAAGGAAAGAAAGTCGTTATTTCTGGTTCTGGAAACGTTGCTATTTATGCGGCTGAAAAAGCAACCGCTATGGGTGCAACTGTTATTGCGCTTTCCGATTCTTCTGGATACATTCATGACCCGAACGGAGTAAATTTGGAACTGATAAAACAACTAAAAGAAGTAGAAAGAAAACGCATCAGTGAATATGTAAAACAAGTACCTTCTGCGACTTACAAGGAAGGATGCCGTGGCATTTGGACCATTCCATGTGATATTGCACTACCTTGTGCGACACAAAATGAATTGGACGAAAACGACGCCAAAATTTTAATTGACAATGGTTGTATTGCGATTGCTGAAGGCGCAAATATGCCATCCACACCAGAAGCTGTGGCCTATATTCAAGCAAAAGGTGTTTTATATGGACCAGCAAAAGCAGCAAACGCTGGTGGTGTTGCCACTTCTGCTTTAGAAATGAGCCAAAACAGCATTCGCATGTCTTGGACTTTTGAAGAAGTTGACAAAAAATTGGACGACATTATGGTAAACATTTACAAAGCAGCCTATGAAGCTTCAAAAGAATATGGTGTTGAAGGTGATTTGGTTGCCGGAGCAAATATTGCTGGATTTATTAAGGTTGCTGAAGCAATGAAAGCACAAGGCATTGCTTACTAAAAATTTTATTTTAAATTCGACTTTTTAAATTGCCCCTTTGGAGGTTTAGATTTGATCTAACCTCCAAAGGGGCAATTTTGAGATCTTTTCTTTTTTTGTATCCATTCAAACAGTCGCTGTTTGCTTATTCCTTGTTGTCCTAAACAGTTATATAAAAGCAAAAAATGACTAAATCTCCTTTTTCATCTTGACTCTTTAAAAAAATTGCGACTAAGACATTAAAGACCAACTGTATTGAGATAACTTTATTTTACTGGAAAATATTTTTATATAAAAAATAAAAAGTACCCGCATAAAATTTTTTTATCAAATAGAAAATATAATCCAGTTCAAACAAACAATGGATTGCCTTTTTTACAAAGAAAAACAATCCAACATATAAAGTAGTTTAACAGATTAAACAGACTGCATTTTTTCTGCTTCTATCTTTTGATTGACCAAATAAAGCAAATCCACAACTCGACAAGAGTAGCCCCATTCATTATCATACCATGCCATCACTTTTACTTTATGTCCATCCATTACAATGGTTAAAGGCGCATCAACAATTGAAGAACGTGAATCCGTCGTATAATCAATACTCACCAATGGTTCATCACAAACACCTAAAATACCTTTCATCGAACCTTTTGCTGCTTTACGGAATGCGGCATTCACTATTTCTGCTGTAACTTCCTTCTTTACATCCACCACCAAATCTACCAAGGATACATCTGGTGTGGGGACACGTAAAGCCAAACCATGAATTTTTCCTTCTAATTCTGGCAATACAAGTGCCAACGCCTTAGCTGCACCAGTTGAAGTTGGAATAATGGACTGAGCGCATGCTCTAGCACGACGCAAATCCTTATGTGGATTGTCAATATTTTTTTGGTCATTCGTATATGCATGCACAGTAGTCATCAGACCATTTACAATGCCAAATTCATTATGTAAAATTTTTGCAACGGGTGCCAAACAATTCGTTGTACAGGAGGCATTAGAAATAATATGATGATTTTTATGATCATATTGCTCCTCATTTACACCCATTACAATCGTAATATCTTCCTTTTTACCTGGTGCAGTTAAAATAACCTTCTTCGCACCAGCTTTTAAATGCTTGCCTGCACCTTCCCGATCATTAAATTTACCAGTCGCATCAATTACAATTTCTACTCCCATTTCCTTCCAAGGGAGCAGTTCTGGATTTCTTTCTGCAGTCAGTCGAACATACTTTCCATTTACAATTAGTGCATTTTCATCCGTTTCAACTGTTCCCTCAAATTTCCCATGCAAAGAATCATATTTTAATAAATGTGCAAGAATTTCTGGCTTATAGCTCGCATTCACTGCAACAATATCCAATGCATCATCAGATATTGCTTTACGAAATACCAATCTTCCAATTCTTCCAAATCCGTTAATTGCTATTTTTGCCATATTTGAATTCCCCCTATCAAAATTTGCTTATTAAGCTATACCAATTCTCTATTTATACGCAATTAGTATAGCATATTTAAAAGCATTGGCACATCTTAAATCTGTCTTTTTATTAAAATCTCCAAAACTTTTTTCAACTGCTGTTCAGTTTCTTCCTCTGTTCCATTATTATAAATAATAAAATCAGCATATTTTTCTTTTTTCGCGACCGGCATCTGTGATTGAATACGACACAATGCATGTTCTTTTGTATAGCCATTTCTTTCCATTAAACGCTGCAACTGTATATCAGGCTTTACTGTTACAACAATGACAAAATCAAGCGGTAATGACAAACTATCTGTATCGAATAAAAGTGGCACATCAAAAAAAACCATTTTTATACCATTTTTTTGTGCATGAAGAAATTGTCTTTCCATTTCTGCCTGAATCATTGGATGTACAATTTGGTTTAACTCCATTCGTTTCTTATCATCTTGAAATATGATTTCTGCCAATTTCATGCGTTCAATTTCACCATCTGCATCCAAAATATCCGAAGAAAAATGTGCAACAACTGCCAAAAAAGCGGAGCCGTTTTTTTGCATCACATCTTTTGCAATTACATCTGCGTCAATCACCGGATAGCCCCAGCGTTGCAAGCAACTAGAAACTGTACTTTTTCCCGAAGCAATTCCGCCTGTAATCCCGATTCGAAGGGTCATTTTATTCACTTCCAATCCAATATGTATGCGGATGTAAATTTACATCCGTAAAAAACCTAAAACAATCAAAAAAATACCAGAAAATACGGAAAGATGAGACATCTTTTTAAAACAAGCAAACTGATTTCCCAGTTCTACACCAAGCTTTAAAAATAAAACACTCATCACTGCAACACATAATGCTATTACAAATGGATGAAAACCCAATACACCAATTCCAATTCCCGCACCAAGAGAATCCAAAGAAAGTGCCACGCCAAGCACAAAGGCTTCCATCCCTGTAATTCGACCAGAACGATCAAAATCAGCTAAAGTCGGTGTTTTTAAAATTTGAACCACAAACCCAAATGCACGAATTTCAAAGCGATATACTTTATTTTCTTTTACTTCCTTTTCTTTTAAAATATCGGCTTCTTTTAACTCCAGTTCCTTTGCTTTTTGATAAAGCATCCATGAACCCAAACAAACCAATATGAAACCACCAATAAAAGTTGCCATCTGCTCACTAAAAATATGTGTAAACCCTTTTCCAATCCAGACAGAAACATACAAAATTCCAAATGCACAAAATAACAAAATTAATAAAGAGCGAAAAGGAATCTTGACCTTTCTAAAACCATATGTCATACCAACTGTCAGACTGTCAATGCTTAAGGCAACACTCAATAAAATTAAACTCCACATAAACCCACACCACCAGAATCAAAGCAGAGATAAACAAAAAACCTTTGATCAATCTGAAAGTCCAAAGCCTATGAAATGCTACCCAAACCAATTCACTTCTTAAACATCCACATGAAAACATTTCACACCGAAACAGAAATCACAAATCTGCCTATCATTATAATAACCACTCACTTCTGAACGGTGAAAATCGATTCCTCATTTACTGATTTCCTTTACAAATAAAACATCATATCGGTATCAACATACACCCCATACCCCAAAAATAGCTTGAATACATTCATTTAGGTAAAAAATCTCCTAAACCTTGACAGCATAAAATTGCTGCAAAAAACATTAAATTAGACCTATATTCAAACTAGGAATTCCCTTATTTTAAGAAAGAAATTGGCTGAAAATCATTTTACTTTTCGGATTCTCACTTTATCTTTATCAAAAGCTTCATATCTCATGCTGCATTTTAATCTTCTGATGTAATCTATGCAAAAAAATAGTAGGTGTTCCGCTACTTAAAAAAAGAAATCCTTATCCACTAAAAAATAATTGGGAAAATTTTGTTACTCGTAGCATCCTATTTTTAAATATTATTTGAAATAAACAAATCAAAAAGACGAGCATATTGCAATCTCTTTTATATCTGATATTTTCTTATAATTATTCAATATTTATTTTTGTTTCGCGACTGATTGTCAATGAACTTGTTAAACAATATTTTTCAAATAATCATAATTTTATTTTTAAAATTTGATTTATCAAAAATTCTATGCAAATAATATTTCTTCTTTATTAAGTTTTCGATCAAAAAATATTGGGAAAATAGCAACCTTTTTATTGTAACCTCATTCCTCGTTATCTTCAAACTGATTTTTTCTGACATTGCGGACAATAATGTGTACCTCTACCAGCCACTTTTATTTTTTCAATTCGCTGACCGCAAACGATGCAGGGTAAATCATTTTTTCCATAAATTTTCAACTCATTTTGAAAGGTACCCATTTTTCCTTGTGCATTTAAATAACTGCGGACCGTAGAACCACCCAACTCAATAGATTTTTGTAAAATTTCCTTTGCTCCTTGAACAATCCGTTGCAAATCTTGATCACTTAAATGTGCACCTGTCTGCAATGGATGCACGTTTGCATGAAAAAGCACCTCATCCACATAAATATTTCCAAGACCAGCCACAATTTCTTGATCCAACAATAAACTTTTAATCGATCGGGTTCGGTTTCTCACCTTTTCTTTCAGATATGCTTTGTGAAAATCTACTTCAATTGCATCCGGTCCAAGCCTTTGAAGCATTGGAGTCTGCATATGTCTACCTCTTTTCACCAAATGAATGGTACCAAATTTGCGCACATCCTCATAGCGTAACTCAGTTCCATCAGAAAAAGTAAAAAACAAATGTGTATGTTTATGATATGGATCTTGTGCATCAGCGAGTACATACTTTCCTTCCATCCGAAGATGTGAAATCATTGCATATTGACTGGTCTCCAAGATCAAAAATTTCCCCTTTCGCAAAACCGATTCAAATCGTTCACCTTCCAGTCTTTTAGCAAATTGTTGAAATTCTATTGGTTCTTTTACAATATCGGGATAATTCGCCCATACACGAATCATTTCTTTTCCAGTAATTAAATTTGCAAGTGTCATACGAACCGCTTCTACTTCTGGTAACTCTGGCATACCCTTCTCTCCCATCCACTTCAGTTGGCTTTGTATTAGAAAAACAAAGCAAAATTTCTTTTGTCAAAAAGGCAAAATACCTATGCTAGAAAATTTGACATAAGTATTTTGCCTACAGCGAATTTATCGTTATTTTGCATCAAACCATGTCGGACCAAAGCTGCAATCTACTTTTAAAGGTACAGAAAGCGATACAGCTTGTTCCATTTTCTCTGTCACAATTTTTTGTAATTCTTTGACATCCTCTGATGCAACCTCAAAAACCAATTCATCATGCACCTGCAAAAGCAATTTGGCATTTAAATTTTGCTTTTTCACTTCTTGGGTTGTATCAATCATTGCTTTTTTTATAATATCCGCTGCAGAACCTTGTACGGGTGTATTAATTGCTGTTCGTTCAGCAAAGCTTCGAATATTAAAATTAGACGAATTAATATCAGGAATATAGCGACGACGATTTAAAAGTGTTGTAACATAACCAGTATATTTTGCTTCTTTTACAATATTTTTCATATAGTCTTGTACACCTGTAAAAATAGAAAAATATTGCTGAATAAAGCCAGCTGCTTCCTTTCGCGTAATATTCAAGTTCTGTGAAAGACCATAGTCACTAATTCCGTATACAATTCCGAAATTTACAGCCTTGGCCTGCCGACGCATATTCGATGTAACCTCATTTTCATTCACATGAAAAACATCCATAGCTGTTTTTGTGTGAATATCCTGGTCTTCTTGAAAAGCCTGAATTAAATTGGCATCATGGCTCATATGTGCCAAAACCCTTAATTCAATCTGAGAATAATCCGCTGCAAAAATTTGCCAACCCTCTTTTGAAGGTACAAACGCCTTACGAATTTTCCTTCCTTCCTCCAAACGAATTGGGATATTTTGCAAATTTGGCTCAGTCGAGCTTAATCGACCAGTCTGCGTAACTGCTTGATTAAAACGTGTATGAATTTTTCCCGTACGCGGATCAACCACCTTTAATAAACCTTCCACATATGTTGAATACAACTTACCAAGCTGACGATAGGTTAAAATCTCATCAATTACCTCATGATGCGGTCGCAATTTTTCCAGGACATCTGCAGAGGTCGAGTATCCAGTCTTTGTTTTTTTAATTGGTGGAAGACCAAGTTTTTCAAATAATATGACACCGAGCTGCTTGGGGGAATTAATATTGAAAGTTGCACCTGTTAACATATAGATTCTTGCTTCCATATCTTCAATTTTTGCTTTTAAGTCCTTTTGCATATCAAGCAATGTATCTGAATCAATTTTCACACCAATAAATTCCATCTCAGATAAAATTTTTGCAAGTGGCATTTCCAAATGACAGTAAAGATGAAATTGCTCTTTTTCTACCAGCTCGCGGTATAATTGTGGCTTACTTTCAAAAATATATTTTGCTTTGGCAGCAGCATGCTTACTCTTTGCTTCAAGTGTAGGTTCTTTTTTGCTTGCACCTTTGCCATAAATTTCTTCTTCAGGAACTAAATTGGTAACACCGTACATTTTAGCAATATGTGACACCTGCAAAAAGTTTTCAGATGGATTGAGAATATATGCAGCAAGCATTAAATCAAAAGAGATATTGTTGACTGTAATATCTTTCCATGCAAAAAACGTCCATACACGCTTGGCATCAAACACAAATTTTTCAATGGTTTCATCTGCAAGAAGGTGACATAACTCTTGATCTGCAAAAAAACAGTCACCGTTTATAAAAAAAGATTGTTCCCCATTATAAATGCCAACGCCCAGCAGCTTAGCATGATGATAATTTTCTTCACTGAATTCAAAAGAAAATGCCATTTGTGTACGAATATGCATGCGATCAAAATTCGTAATAACCTCCACCATCAAATCGGAACCATCACTTTCTTCTGATGCTTCTGTTGAAAATGAATGATTCATTTTCTGTAATAGTTTTTTGAATTCAAATTCTTTAAAAATTCCTATGGTTTTTTCTTGATCGATTCCAAGAAAACGAGTTTCTTCTAAAGTTAATGGCAAAGGTGCCTCACAATGAATCATTGCAAGCTCCCGACTCAAAAATGCCAGATCCTTATTTTCTTTCAATTTTTCTTTTAGCTTTGCGCCCCGAATATCCTCCAAATTTTGATAAACGCCTTCAATAGAGTGATAAGCATGCAGAAGCTTCAGCGCTGTTTTTTCACCAACACCTGGAACCCCTGGAATATTATCTGAGCTATCTCCCATTAGCCCTTTCATATCAATAATTTGTTCTGGCTTTAACCCATACTGCTCCATCAAAGTTTCCAAATGATATTCAGTCATTTCGGTAACACCTTTTTTGGTTAAAGCTACACTGGTTCGTGCACTAACAAGTTGCAATAAATCACGGTCACCAGAAATAATTTTCACCTGAGCACCTTCTCGCTCAGCAATTTTGGCATAAGTCCCAATTAAATCATCTGCCTCGTATTGATCCAGTTCTACATAATGAATACCCATTGCTGCAATCAACTCTCGAATAAACGGAAACTGTTCAGATAGCTCTGGTGGTGTTTTTTGACGACCTCCTTTATAGTTTGGAAATTTTTCATGCCGAAACGTTAATTTTCCTGCATCGAAGCAAACAGCTATATGCGTCGGATGCTCTGATTCAATGACTTTTAAAAGCATCATTGCAAATCCTAAAATCGCATTTGTATGAATTCCTTTTTGATTGTTTAACAGAGGTAAACCATAAAATGCACGGTAAGCTATACTACTTCCGTCAATCAATACCATTTTGTCTGTCATTTTCTTTGCTCCTTTAATTCCAGCTCATAATACTCTACATTTGGAATTTATGATTTCAAAAATAATTTAGTCACTTCGATCAATAAAATACATTACCTTTAACTATGCCGATTATAACATAAGAAAAGAATTCAAAACAAAAAGATAAAAACCAGAAAGTTGGATGCTTTTTATGTATATCTCTTTGGAGCATCTTAACTGGCATTTTATTTACCCTCATAAAACAAAAGATCTTGCCTAGTGATCACTGGGAATAAAACAAAATGGAGCAGATGAAAAACGATACATAGAAACATCCTTCTTTTTGCAACATCATTTAGAATCAATATACGACCACAATTGATACACGATCAGTTTTTTATACCGTTCCATTAGATATGTCAATATGTTTATGTGCTTATTTCATCTCATCTTCTATTTTGCTACATATCAATGATAAAAAATTTTTGACCAACTATTTTTTTCATTTTTGATTTTACCTGTATGGCGCTTGATGACTCATTTTTGAACATCCCCTGATCGGTCTATAAATAAAAAGGAAAAAAATGCCCCTTGCCAGTGACCTTCTGATTTTCAAAGGAACTATTTTAACAAGAACCTTGCATTTTCTGCTTTTTGTCTTTATACTCACTTAAAAAAACGCCCTGGACTGACATGCCAGACTTCATTGATACTGCAGCAATCATAAGCTCTGTAGATCTCCTCCAAGATATGTTGTATTTTTTGTATATGCATTTATTTCTATATGAAAGAAAGCTCTAATAAGTCGTAATACTTCTTTATTTCACCAAAATAGAAAAAGCCCCGCCACAGCAGAGCAATATGAAAGTTCTTTGGCTTTTATCTTATTGTTTTTCCCAAACAAAAAATAATCTTCACCAACTACATCTTCATTTGAAGCATGGGAATTAAGATGGGAAGAGATATAAAACTTGACAATATGCAATCCACATTTATTCACATAAAAATACAAATTGCTCTTTTCAAAATATGGTGTATGAGTTTCTTATACTTTTGTCTCTAAATGAAATTGCTTGATCGCCTTCCAAAATGAAAGACCAAGACCGTTCTTGTAGTATGTTGGTTGGATAAAAAGCAGATCAAGAGGGTTGCGACCACTGTCGTTATTGATTATAATAACTGTGCTGCTCACAATCTGATCATCCACAATATGATATGCTCCTGCACCATTGCATTGAGAGATTTCTCAATATCCTGCCAAAGAAATTACCTCACCAAATTCCTCTATAACTGAAACGGTAAATGCCTTTTCTGCACACTGGTAATAAATTGTTCCTGATCACTTTTACGATTGAAATAAGCAAAACAGAAAATATTTTTTATAGATTTCTCCAATCTGATAAACAAAAATAGAATCTTTTTATGTGATTGATTCTACCATATATGAATGGAGCCATCAAAATTAAAGATATAAATCTGAATATCATAGAGAAAAACCTTACTGTTTTACAAGAGATGTAAGTCTCCATCTAGCCATAAATCATAAATGAAAAATTGTCAGCGATCTTCAAATAAACGAAGTGCTGCTCTCATGAATCCCCAAAAAGCTGCCATTAGAACACTTAACGGTTGAAGCAAAAACCAACACCCAATAAACTTGCATCATATCAGATGAAAAGTGTATTTTGCAGTTACAGAGTTCCACCGCTGCTCTTTTCTACATACGATTTAACATGACCAACCCATCTATGTGGTATCTTGAATGAAATTTTTATTTTATTTCAGAAAACTGTTCTCTCATTCTATTCAGAAACAATTCTGCAGCAGAGGAAAAGACCTGATACTTTTTCCAAATAATATTTAGACCAGATTCAAGTTTTGGTTCCAGCGAGAGGAAACAAAGATTACTATTTTCGGAAGTATTTACCAGCTTATCAATCGTTATTGCATATCCAATTCCAGCCTCCACCATAATAGCGGCATTATATACAAGATTAAACGTTGTTACTACATTTAACTTATCAAAATCTGCTCCAAACCAGTCAACAAATTCATTTCCAGTTTGATGAGGTGAGATAGCTTGTCTGGAACAAATAAGTGGAACATCCAACAAATCTTTTTTTTCAATAAATGCTTTTGCAGCAAGCGGACTGTCTTTTCGCATAACAACACCCCAAGTATCCTTTGTAGAAAGGTTAATGAAATCATATTTTGAAATATCTGCTGGTTGTATCAAAATCCCAAAATCCAAAAGTCCTTTATCCAGACGCTCCGTTACATCCTCTGCATTTCCGCTATATAGATGATAATGAATGCCAGGATAACTTTCGCGCAGATCCTTTATAATTGTTGCAATTTGCCGAATTGCCTGCGTTTCTCCGCCTCCTATATAAATATCTCCACTCACAGTATGTCCCATTGAAGTAAATTCAGTTTTCGTCTTATCCACCATAGAGATAATTTCCTCTGCTCGTTTTCTAAGAAGCATCCCCTCAGGTGTAAGGGCTACTCTGTGACTTTTTCTTATGAGAAGTTTTTGCCCCAATTCCTTTTCTAAATCCCGAATCTGCCGAGACAAAGTTGGCTGTGTTAAATGAAGAAAATTTGCAGCCCTAGTAATATTTCCCTCTCTAGCAACCGCCAGAAAATAGCGAAGCACTCTAATTTCCATTGTATACTGCCTCCTTTGCTCCTACTATACCTTTCCTATGAAATGCCTGTAAAGCATATCATGGAATAAAAACAAGGTATTTGCTATTTCGATAACAACGGACTACATTAAGAATAATAAGGAGATAACACCAAGTGAAAACAATTGTATTTTCAAAATAAGAAGGAATCTATCAGATGCCAGATATGATGCGCCTCTAATTAAACAATTCCTTAACCTAAAGTAAAGTTGGAAACGCAAAAAACAACATTGGCTGTTGTTTGAACACAAGGCTTTTCTTTTTAGAGGAACTACATCAGAATCAATACAAAATCGATTTCCTTGATCACATGGTGTACTCCATACAGAAAAAGAAAAAAATGAATGGAGGATTTTGATATGGAAGAAAAATTAATTTTAACGGAAAAATGGGATAAGACTTTTTTAAAAAGTGATAAAGTCCATCATCGTAAGGTGACCTTTCATAATCGCTATGGCATTACCCTTGCAGCAGATCTCTATGAGCCAAAAAACGTAAAGGAAAAATTGGCGGCTATCGCTGTTAGTGGACCTTTTGGTGCAGTGAAAGAACAAGCCTCTGGTCTTTATGCACAAACTATGGCAGAAAGAGGTTTTTTAACCATCGCATTTGATCCATCCTTCACAGGAGAAAGTGGTGGCAATCCAAGATACGTAGCTTCCCCTGACATCAATACGGAAGATTTTCAGGCGGCAGTAGATTTTCTCTTTGTACAAGACAATGTTAATCCAGAGAAAATCGGTATCATTGGCATATGCGGTTGGGGCGGCATGGCGCTGAACGCAGCAGCCATTGACACGAGGATTAAGGCAACAATTTCTTCCACCATGTATGACATGACCCGTGTAAATGCAAAGGGCTATTTTGATGCAGAGGATAGCAAGGAAGCCCGCCATGAAAAGCGCAAAGCACTGAATACTCAGAGAATTAAAGATTATAAAAATGGCACCTATGCCTTGGCTGGCGGTGTGGTAGATTCACTTCCAAAAGATGCACCATTCTTTGTTAAAGACTATCACAATTACTACAAGACTGCGCGTGGATATCATACGCGCTCCTTGAACTCCAATGGTGGCTGGAATGTAACATCTACCTTGTCTTTCCTAAATATGCCAATTTTGCAGTATGCTGATGAAATCCAAAGTGCGGTTCTACTCATTCATGGTGAAAAGGCTCACTCTTGCTATTTTAGTAAGGATGCTTATGGCACGTTAAAAGGAGACAATAAAGAGCTGATGATCATTCCAGATGCGGTACATACCGACCTGTATGACAAAACGGATGTAATTCCATTTGACAAAATGGTGGAATTCTTTCACAAATTCATGTAAGAAGATGGGGATATTAGATGGGAGAGAAAAACATGAACGGGACTAAAATAGAAATGGTCACTTTAAACAATGGTGTAAAGATGCCACTTTTAGGTATGGGAATCTATCAGCTTCATGGAAAAGCATGTGAACATGCCGTACAAGAAGCGATAAAATTGGGATACCGCCTGTTTGATACTGCACAGATGTATGGGAATGAAAAAGAACTGGGCAATGCGTTAAAAAGCTGTGGCATGCCTCGTGAGGAATTGTTTGTTACAACAAAGCTGTACTCACCCAGCACCAGCTATACTCTGGCAAAAACAGCAATTGAAAAATCATTAGAAGCTTTGCAAACGGAGTATATTGACCTGCTGCTGATCCATGAGCCATACCGGACAGCTAAAGAAATGTACCAAGCGATGAAGGAAGCCTATAAGGAAGGTAGAATTAGAGCGATTGGTATTTCTAATTTCAACTGTACAAGATACTTAGACTTTATCCATTCCTGTGAGATAATCCCAGCAGTCAATCAAGTGGAAGCCCATGTTTTCTTCCAACAGACCGACTTGCAGGAAGTTATGAAACAACATGGAACCCATATGGAGGCATGGAGTCCTTTTGCTGCAGGAAAAAATAACTTTTTTACAAATCCAATACTTTTGACCATTGGCAAAAAATATGGCAAAACCGCTGCTCAAATTGGGCTGAAATTCCTAATACAACGCGGAATTACTGCGATTCCAAAGTCAGGTTATAAAGACAGGCTGAAAGAAAACATTGATATTTTTGATTTTGTCCTATCAGACGAGGATATGGCTGCAATCTATATGTTGGACAAGGGAAAAACCTTATTTGGATGGTATTAACAAGATCGACATGGGGAAAACAATGAACCTATGACCCAATCCAACAAGCGCTTTATGAACAAGCCATTGGGTATTAAAAGAAATCCTCCTACACTGTGTGCTCACACCCATTCACTGATGACGTATGAAATCATCAGACCAAGATGACCCTCAAGTGCCAAACAAGAGCGATAAAGATATGAAGGTGGAGATACAGATAAAGTCCGGAGACGTGAGCCAAAAAAAAAAATGAAAAAATCCAAAATACATCCATCTAAATTCAGATTTATTTTGGATTTTTCTATGTAATCTAAGAAAATAAATCTCATTTGGGAGATTTCCCCATAAATTTATTGCCATAAGGACAAATACCTATTCATTTTTCCTATTCTACTTCACATTTTTCTTGAAAAATCTGATAAATATCTGGATATTTCTGGAAAATATTAATTGTACGAAAAGTTTCTGTATCGGCCCATGCGTGAACCGTCTCACCTTTATGGCATAAGATCCGATTTTCTTTATATAATTCATATGCAAATTCGATTCTAGTTTCTGTTACACGTTTAAGATGCACCTCCATTTCTAGAACATCTTGTGGATAAACCGGCGCAAAATAATGGGCATGTAGATGAATCAAAGGTAAAACAATGTTTTTCTTTTTTTCCAACTCAGTTGGCGTCATATAAAGTCGCTCCATAAAATCTTCACGTGCCATTTCATACCATAATGGGTACACTGCATGATGAACAACCCCCATTCGATCAACATCTGAATAACGCACACGAATCTTTGTTGTACACATTTTATTTCTCCCCTTATTTGATCTTGATATCTTTTGGAAAAATCAAAGTAAATGTTGTGCCTTCTCCAACTTTACTAGATACTTTAATCCTTCCTTGATGCGCTTGCATCAAATGCTTAACAATTGACAGTCCCAATCCTGTTCCACCAGAGTCACGACTTCTCGCACGATCAGCACGATAAAATCGTTCAAAAATACGTGGCAAATCTGTTTCTGGAATTCCAATACCTGTATCAGAAATTTGAATTTCCAATCGATTTTTTATTATATTTTCATTTATTTCCACACGAATCTGTCCGTTGGGTGGTGTATAATTTTTGGCATTGGTCAATATATTTACAATAATTTGTATCAATCTTTGTTCATCTGCCAAAATATAAAAATCTTTTTCCTCTGAAAAAGTCATCACAATATTTTTTTCTTCCAAAGCTGTATGCAGCATTTTAATTACTGTATGGACAATCTCTGTAACATTTACCTTGGAAAGAGTTAGAGTAAAATCCTGTTTTTCAATTTGTGAAAGCTCTAATAAATCCTTCACCAAATTTTCCATTCTTGTACTTTCTTTTTGAATAATGGTCAAAAATTCATGCGTAATAACTTCATCCTTATACGCCCCTTCCAGCAATGTCTCTGTAAAGCCCTTAATAGATGTGACAGGCGTGCGCAGTTCATGAGAAACATTCGCCACAAAATCTTTCCGGGTTTTTTCCAATCGCTTTAACTTTGTAATCTCATGAAAAACAACAACAACCCCACGCCATTGTGTTCGGCTGCTGACAATGGGCGCACCATGCACACTTAGATCAATCTGTTTCATACCCTCTTTTAAAACAATTTGTTTTTCAATCTTTTTTTCTTTGTTAAACACCTCTTCAATCATTTGAACAATATCCTTCTGTTCCAGTGCCTGATGGTAAATTTTACCAATGCACGCCTTTCGAGAAACATGAATAAGCCCTTCTAAATAGCGATTCACAATTTGGATACAGCCTTTTTCATCAATTAAAATTAAGCCTGCACTCATATTTTCAATTAAGGTTTTCATCCATGCTTCATTGGTAGAATGTTCATGTGTAATTTCCTCTAAATAATCCAATAATTGATCCATTGCCAAAGTCAGCAAATGTGTCTCATTCAATGGATGCGTTCGAATTTTTTTGCTATGATCTCCATGAATCACTGCATGTAGGGACTCTGTTACTTGGTCAATTGGATCCAAGTACCGTTGCAAAATTTTATTGATCAAAGTTGTACAAAGAACAACACAAATGAGAAAGACAAAAATAATCATTCCCCACAATTGCCTTTCAATTTGCATAAACCCTACATAATAGGTACCATACAATAAATATTGATCAAGCTGCTTAATTGGATGAATATAATAAACTCGGTTCTCTTTTGTCAAAATCGTGTAGTTTTGCTTCTTATTTTGAATCTCACGAAACACATCAAAATATAGATCTACCTTTAATGTAGCGTGATTGGTATAACGTACCGCTCCATTTGAATCCAAAAGAGCCAAATCCGCATCATTCTCATTAACCAATTGCTTTAAATACGCATCATTGATTTCAATTCCATATTGTAAATCTTGATTGAACACACGCTCCAATGTTTCAACTTCCGAAACAATTTGTTTCATATGCTGTTGTTCCAAAAATTTCCTTATATAGGTGTCTGTAAACAATCCAACCATTAATAACACAAAGAAAAATGCAAAAACAAGTAAAAACAAGAACCGGTAACGGACAATTTTCATCTATTCTGTAATCTCCTCAAATTTATAACCGAGTCCGCGAATGGTTCTGATATATTTCGGATTTTTTGAATCCTTTTCAATTTTATCTCGCACACGACTAATATGTACGTCCACGATTCTTGTATCGCCTGAAAATTCGTAATCCCAAACAGAGGATAACAACTGATCTCGACTTCTGACATATCCTTTATTACGCACCAAATATAAAAGCAACTCAAACTCCTTTGGTGTAAAATCAACCAGTTGATCCATCACATATACCTCATAACGTGCTGGATAAATGGTAATATGCCCGACTGACAGTTTCTCATCCTTTTTATCCTCAACAGCTTGATCACCCGTCAAATAATCTACACGACGAATCAATGCTTTTACACGCGCGATCACCTCTTTTGGACTAAATGGTTTAGTCAAATAATCATCCGCCCCAATTTCCAGACCGAAAATTTTATTTTCCTCTTCTGCCATCGCTGTTAGCATTAAGATCGGTGTGAAAATCTTCATCTCACGTGTCTTTTTACAAACATCCACACCATCAATTTTCGGAATCATCAGGTCAAGCAAAATACACGAAAAAGTTTGCTGCTCAATTTCCTTCAATGCTTGTACCCCATCATGCGCAACAACAACATCAAATCCATTGGACTGCAAATTGAATTTCAACAGCATAGAAATGGATTCCTCATCTTCCACAACCAACACTTTTGGCTTGATTTGTTTTTCCATCATGATCTTCTCCTCATTTTACAATTTCTTACTTTCATTTTACTTGATATTCAAACAAAATAACAAAAAACCTTCATGACTTTTACAAAAAAATAACAAAACCGATCTGTCTCATGCGATTCTGTTTCTTATCCTTAAATCATACAAAAGACCAGACATTCATATTCAATTCGATTTCATCACAAATTTATGCTCTAACAAATCGATTATTTTATCAAAAACCATTCCAACAAAAATACTCCTTTCAAGCTTGAAAACCCCACTCAACTTGAAAAGAAATATAATTTTTTAATTTATACTAGATGCTTGTTAGTTGGCATCATCATTTTAGAATAATCAAAAGGAAAGCTTCATTATTGTTTCATGTGCAGTCACATCAATTTCAATGTATATAGTAAACGAGCAATCTCTTAGCACACCGTTTTTATCATAGATTCATACTGTAATAAAATGCCTGTTGCTTCGTTTATCCATAATTGAAAAGAAGTTGCCATGTAGGCTGATACAATACTGCCTTCCTTAAACCATCTGGAAATAACAATAGCGTCACGTTTCAATACCTTTTCTTTATCTTGAATTTTTCATAATGTTGGATCTTGCAGGTAATTTAATAGAGATAATCTGCAAAAAGACCCTGGTTGCAAACTCCACCATATATATGGGATTCAGGTAGTTTACTGCAAAGGGTAAGTTTTCATCCGTTTATATCTATCTGGATTCCACTGTCAGATACTATATCAAAAATGTCTGTTTTTCTTAGTTGCAGGTACACTTTTGGATTGACAGCTTCACTTACACCAAATTCAAAAACAGACATAAGGATATATGATTTTTGTTGACAGGTCATACTGAGATATTCACTGGTTTGCGGTCAAAAAGCTACTTCAAAATTCTAGACCATTTCATCATTTTTTATATAACTACAACTGAGCATATGAAATAAACTGCATCAAATAAATCTCCACTTCTACAATGATACCATCAGTCACCTCTTTTTGTTGATGAATGACTTAAGAAGCGGACAGTCTCGGAATAATGAATGACACTTAGCATTTTTAACATTGCACTTCTTATGTATTTGTTCCATCTATAGCAAACAGCTTTGATATTCTATAGAAACAAAATGACATTTAAAAACATCTCCATTCATAAAGGAGCCAATTAATTTATTTTAACTTTATTATTTTAAAATAATTTTTATTATAGTTGGATAAATAAGATAAAATAAAATATTGATTACAAGAAAGGATTTGTTGCCAATGGATTCTTATGTGCAGATATCCAAAGAGATTCAGTGCAAGGTACTGCTTTTGTTTACGACACCATTTGCATCCGTAGTCCTTGAAATGATAGAAATAAGAGATAGAATGGGATGGCGTTTTAAATAACACAGATACGGCTTTTACATTCATTTCGGAAAACTTTATAACAGCAACCCACTTGAAACAGTTGTTATTCCCCATCAGTATTTCCTCTTATCAAAAGAAGTTTAAATCAATCAAGTTTCATCTAAATAAAAATCCGAACAATAATGTGAAATTTTAAGTTACGGGTTCACATCAGTTCGGATTTTTTGCTTTGTAGATTTCTCAGTTCAAAATGTTTTATCTATCAAATTGGCTATTTTCACTTGATCTCTTTTTTCATTTTATGATTTTGCTAGCTGACAAACTCTTTGCAAATAAAACTACATCAATTTTTTAATGGATTCCACAGATTGATCTAAAGCCACTTTTTCTTCTGGTAATAAATCTAGTTCAATCACTTTTTCAATTCCATTTCCGCCCAATACTGTCGGAACACCGCAGAAAATATCGTTATACCCATACTCGCCTTCCAGATAAGCAATTGATGGCAAAATGCGGCGTTGATCCTTGATAATTGCCTCTGTCATTTGAACCAAAGAAGCCGCTGGCGCATAATACGCAGAGCCATTTCCCAATAGAGATACAATTTCTCCGCCACCAGTACGAGTGCGTTGTACAATTTCTTCCAAACGGCTTGGCTCAATTAATAAAGTTAATGGGACACCACCAACTGCACTATAACGTGTCAATGGAACCATATCATCTCCATGTCCCCCCAATACCAATGCTGTAATATCTTTTACAGATACTTGGAGTTCTTCACTGATAAATGCTTTGAAACGAGCCGTATCCAATACACCCGATTGGCCAATCACACGGTTTTTCGGAAATCCAGATGCTTTATAGCAAGTGTAGGTCATAACATCCACCGGATTGGTCAACACAATGATAATGCAATTAGGTGAATATTTTATAACCTGCTCAGTCACACTTGTAATCACACCTTTATTGATCCCGATTAAGTCATCACGACTCATTCCTGGCTTTCGTGCTACACCAGCTGTAATAATAACCACATCAGAGTTTGCTGTATCCTCATAATTGGCCGTTCCTTTTATGTATGAATCAAACCCTTGAACAGGTGCAGTTTCAAACATATCCAACGCTTTTCCCTTTGTAGGATTTTCTGCCTGTGGAATATCTAATAACACAACATCTCCCAATTCTTTTTGCGCACACATAAACGCCGCCGTCGCACCTGTAAATCCTGCACCAATTACTGAGATTTTTTTTCTTTGAATCGCTGTCATACATTTTTCTCTCCTTTATTATAAATTTTTTGTATCACTTTTATTGCAACAAATTTTCCAGAAAATCTCAAGTATTATACAAAAAAAATTACTTTTTATTTAAAAACAGACTCAAACAACTTTACAAGCACATATGCAATGCCACCACCAATAATTGGTCCCACTGCCACCCCTTGAAAAATCGCAACCGCTAAAACAGTTCCCAAAACAAGGGCTGCTGTCATTTGCGGATCGCTTTGTAAAAACTGCACACCATACTTTCCAAAAATCGCAACCAAAATACCAGCAACAACAGCAATCCATGCTGCATAGCTTGTCAATGAATCTTTCAACTGTGCAAAACCAATTTTACCAGTTGCAATCGGAGCAAGCACTGCGACCGTAATCACAATTACACCGATGTTAATGCCTTTTGATTCAATATACCCAAATACAGAATCCCGAAATGGAAACAATTGAATCAATGCCAAAATGGCAACAGCAATCATTAATGAATGATTTTTGGCAATCCATCCAATAACAAATAAAACCACTAAAAACAAATTGGCCTGAGCCATTTTTTTCGCCTCCAGCATATTTTTTTGGGCAGTCAACGATATTTTCAACCTGTCCGACATATCTTGTATATTATAGTACAAAATCTCAAAACAAAGGAAGAAAATGCATGAAAAAAAATTTTGGGGCAATTGGCACTCGACTTCTTACTGTCTGGGTTTGTTTAATTTTTACTGGCATATTTTTTTATTTGATCTTAACTTTACTGTACCCTTTTGTCATTGGCTTGCTTTGCGCTTATTTTCTCCAGCCTTTGATTCGAATCTTAGAAGAACGTTTCGCTTTTTCACGTGGATTTGCTGTTTTTTTTTCCATTATTTGGATTTTTTTCTGTATTGGTGGCATTGTACTTTTTTCTCTCATTCAAATGCATGAGCATATTTACCAATTCTTTATACAGTTGCCACAAATGATTACGAACCTTCTACAACGTGTTCAAATCTTTACAGAAAACCATTTGATTCCGTTTTATAAAAGTTTTTTATCACGGTTTGATTCACTGGATTTTGGTACAGAAATTAATTTCTCACAAACGATACAAAACTTTGAAACAACTATAATCGACCAAGTTGAAAAAATGATTGCAAGTTTACTTGATGGCTCTTTTCATTTTATTCAACATTTGCCGTCCTTATTTACAACCTGCATGTTTTCTTTACTGGCTGCCTTCTTCATTGCAAAGGATTGGGAAAAAATGCTGCTGTTTATTCATCAGAAATTGCCACCCTCCCTTTATCAAAAAACACTCATGGTTTTTAAACATTTGCAGCAATCTCTTTTTGGATGGTTTCAGGCACAGTTGATCCTTGTTTTTTGTACAGGTATTTTTGTATTTATTGGTTTATTGCTTCTACATGTGGAACATGCTGCTGTACTCGCACTTTTTATCGCATTTGTTGACTTATTGCCCCTTTTCGGGACAGGCGCTGTATTTTTACCATGGATTTTTATCCATGTATTAACTGGAGAACTTCCTTTTGCCATTGCACTACTTGCGTTATACATTGTTCTAATTGTTCTCAGGCAATTGCTTGAACCCAAAGTTTTATCCGGACATTTGGGTTTGCAGCCACTCCCAATGCTTGCTTCCGTTTTTGTTGGATTTCAGCTATTTGGATTTTGGGGGCTAATGCTCGGACCAGCTTTGCTTATTTTACTCATTGCATTGAAAAAAGCAGACATATGGAAAGATTTTATACTTTATATTCAGACCGGGAAAAAACCTTATTAAAAAATAACAAACCAATTTTTTAAAAATCTTTTCATCGCTTATAACAACATGGTTGTCTATACAACAAAAAATCATACACAATATCCTATTGATTTAAAAATGCCAGATGTATAAAAAATTTATAAGCGTCAACAAAATAGCTAACCAGGAACCCATCCAATATGGTTTTAAATCCATAAATCCCATTTATATTTTACATAAAACAATCTAGATTACCCCTGGTTTAACGTTTATAAATTTTATACCTTCTTATCCCATAAATAAAGATGAGTCTCTATTTTGGACTCATCTTTATTATCAAACGAAACTGCTTTTTTATTCAATATGCTGCTTTGGTTTAATAGTGATTCCAGCATTCAAAATCAATCCGAATACTTCTTTATCTAAATGATTTTTCCGAAGACAATTGCTCAGCAAATCCTTTCATACCTTTTATCATCTGTTCTGTAATTTGCTCATGTCTTTGAGACCAACCTTTGGCAATACTCATAAAAAAATCTGTCCAAATCTGCTTAAACTCCGCATTTTTCCAACGATTATAGACGGACGGTTCCCATTCTGTATACCAATATTTCAACTGAGATATATCCTGACTCATACATAAATTGTCCAGCGCCATAAACAGCAATTGCTTTTTTATCCGTTCATCACGTGTTAAACCAACCATATATTTCGGGTGTGGATTTTGTAAGGAAAATTCCATTTCATATTTTGGATAAAAAAACGGAGCCAAAATATGTTCCTTTTCCCCTTCAAGCATTTCATATATGACTGTTTCTTGTCGAGGAATCAACCGACTTTTTCTTAGTGGAAAACGATAACCTGCCGTATCCACAGCCAAAATGCTCATACCATCTGATACGATAAAGCAATACTCTACTTTTACACGCTCGTTATTTTTTCGAATCAGACATTGATTCCTTACTGCCTTTAACAAATTTTCTGGCAAATCCTGCATTTGATTTTCAATTTGTTCAAACAAGGCAGTGCGAACTTTCAACACGGGTACTTGCTCTAACAGTTCCAGCGGATCTTCCTTTTTCCATTCGTGAAAATGACAAACATTGTATCCTGTTGCTTCACCTTCAAACCAATTTACCCAAACATCATTTAAAAACAACATCATCTGTCCCTCTTTTCGTACAACTTTGTCTTTTTCAGTATGGACAGTCTCTGATTTCTTTATTCCAAAAAATTACCAATCCATCCATAAAATACTGTTTATAAAAAATAAAAGCGCTGGATCGGATTTGTTGATCATATAGGTGTTTTTAAAAAAATTGGGATGAGTTATAATTTATAATAAAATATCAAATGAAGAAAGATCATTTATTCTTTATAGAATAGTGGTACTGTTTTAAATGATATACACAGTAGCTTTTTCATATCTATTCCAACTTTTGCATCATTTTATGACTGAATTAGCTTTCTTTAAAATGAATCCCCTGCTGAACGGCCGCAAATACACAACCACAATAGCATTGCCGATATACGTTATAATCTTTGCAGAGCTCAATGGAGCGTTGATAACCATTATTTTTTTTGAAATCCGAAGGCAAATAGTATATAGAAAATTTTTGTTGAATTTCCATCCCAAGCTCGTTGATATGCTGAGCATTTTTTTTCGGACTTAATGTTAATGCACTACCAAAATAATCAAAGCCAAGTGCAGCCGCCTTTTGAGCCGTTTCATCTAGTCTCATTTGGAAACATACCGTACATCTTTTTCCACCCTCGGGTTCATTTTCAAATCCTTTGGTTTGACGGAAAAATTCCTTTGGACGATATTCGGCACTTAAAAATTGTACAGTATAATTGGTTGTCTGATTGAAATCTTGAATAAATTTCTCTTGAACCGACTTTCTTTTTTCATATTCCTTTTTGGGATGAATATTGGAATTGGCAAAATAAATGGTAATCTCTGCAAACTGCGCCAAATATTCTAAGGTGTATGTGCTGCAAGGTGCACAGCAACTATGAATCAAAATAGAAGGTCGAATCTTTTCTTTTTTCCAATGATCAATCATTTTTTTGAGTATACGGTCATAATTGATTTTTTGATTGGGATTCATTTTTTTTAAAATTTCAGCTGCATTAATCAATGTATATTCATTCCTTCTCTATTTGGTATAATTTATCATAACGCAAAAATGATCGTAAAAAAAGAGAACTTCAGGCAATGTACAAAGTCTTTATTAAAAGCAGGTACATATAGATACAGGATATTCAAAGTAGCTAGAAGCTGATGATCCTATGAAATAAATAATCACGTGAGTATGTACGATAGAATTTATCTACATATCACAGATTTTCGGCAGAATATAAAAACTCTGTTACTTTTTCCTATGCCATATTTATATAAAGGTTAAATTTTTCATGTTTATCATTAAATTATATGCGATGTGTTAAATTGTCAACTAAGAGATATTTTTAGAATAGAAAAGATATATATAAGAGACAATGAATATTCTCAATTGGGATGAAATACGACTTTTATGCACTCTTACAGACTTTTACAAACCCTTTTGTCCTGACAGGTTTCAAACCAGAAAATTTTTACAACGACCGCCGATTTTTATCGAAGGGGATCAACTTTTACGTTTTTTGATCACTCGTGACAAAAAAATCCAAGTCATACTGACAAGGGGGATATACATAAAACAAGATCTTTCAATTTTTCTCAATATCATTTAGGTAAGCATTTTCGAAATCACGACTTTTACCACTATTATACTTTTATTTTTGCTGTAATAACTTTTCTTGATAAAAACCACGTATTCTCTCTATATCTATCCTTCTATCCGCAAAACAAACTTTAATTAATAAAATTTTTTATTATTTAAAAAATATAATTATTTATGTTTCTTTACCTCGCGATTTTTTAGGAAGATATGATTTTTTCATTGCATCCATCATACTATTTTTTTGTTTTTCCTAAGTAGAGTTCTTTCAATATAGTATATATCGATAAGATTCGTCTAAAAAAATTACATTTTTTTACATTCCTTACGGGAAAAAGAAAAATTTTGTCAAAATATATAATATCTTAATTAAATATATTTATTGAGATAAAAAATATTCATATTTTAGGAGGAATAAATATGCCAATTCAAGAAAAATTATCATTTTCCGATTTACCCGCATTAAATTCAAGTCCAGACAGTGTTCGAACTGCATTTACTAATGTATTTGGAACTAAACCTGATGGCATCGCATTAAACAATGAAACTTACTTTAACGCTGTTACACCAGCTATAACCGAGCAATATGGACACCCTTGTTATAAAAGATTAGGCGATTTTTCTTATACAGTAGAAAACGTCCAATCGCAACCTAATGTAGTTGTTGGTTATAATACAGCCACAAATCATGGAGATGAAGAAGCCACTATACATTTGGAAGTACAGGCAAGTTGGCAAAATGAATTATCATATTCTTCAGAAACTACTACAGGATTAACTTTATCATATGGATTTACAATCGAAGGTTTTTTTGAATCTGGAATGGAATTTTCTATCAATACTACTGTTGGTGAATCAAAAACTGTGACCGAATCAAAAACAGTAGTTTCAAGTATTGAGGTGACCATTCCACCAAGAAGTAAAAAAACAGTTTTTATGACAGGTACCTTAAAAAAAGAAATATTAGATTTTAGTGCACCTATTTCTGTGGAAGGAGCACTAGGAGCAAACTTCCCTAAAAAAGTAAATGGACATTATTTTTGGTTTATAGATGCTCGTTCCGCACTTAACTCAACCTCAGGAACAATTACTGGAAAAATTAAAAATGCGGCCATCTTTAACATTCAGACTGAAATTGGTAAAACAGAACCTTTAACAGAAAAAGAGATGAAGGCGTTTGAGTTATTAAAAAAATAGAGTTTTAATTGTTCAATATAAATATTCTTAAACAAGGCTACTCTCCACAGGTAGCCTTCTTTCTTTTACTCTACATCATAACGAATTCCCTTCTCCTTCAACCACTCCACAACCTCACCATACCGGCTGCGATTTGCTGCAAATAACACATTCACATCTGTTTGTGTTTTTCCTACATCCATGT
>ERZ1643246.1455-NODE-1455-length-25776-cov-32.553711_pt1 | contig 25776 bp, 24 predicted proteins | sample MGYA00579265_ERZ1643246 | MGnify/ENA primary metagenome ERZ1643246 (study PRJEB29033, sample SAMEA4952261) | chicken gut metagenome | biome: Broiler Chicken; feature: Gastrointestinal Tract; material: Caecum | place: Ireland | collected 2018 | study: Broiler...
AGTTTTCTCCCATTTCTTTTCTTGTCATAAAAAGATATATATTTCCATATTCATCGACTTTGTTGTTCATCCTTGATAAATTTAATCTATCTAGTATAAAAATATATGCTAACTGCGATAAAGGGCACAAAATCGATTTATATGGCTCTGTGTATAAAATTTTTCTTGGTACTTGACAAAACTTAAAATTAAGTTTTTGATTTATATTTATATACTTCAATATTCACCTCATTTCTTTTTGAAATTATGCACTCACAATTTCAATAAAAAAAGACTACTAATTTAAATTAGTAATCCATTCCAAAATCCTAAAATAACTTGTTTCTAATTTCTATCATAAAAGTAATTGTTACCATGCACAATTCATTGTTAAAGATATGTTCTTATTTTCTGTTTTAACTTTATATATTGGTAATAATCTACTGTTACTTGAAGATGTTAGAATTGTTTCTTCATTTCCACTTTTTATGCTTGTAACAAAAGTAAATAGTAAGACTACCATCACTATTGATACTATATATGTTATTAACTTATCCTTATTTACAACAAAAAACATATTATCACCTGACTCCCACATTTAACTATATTCAATGCATATAATTTCTATGAATATTATTAATATAAAATGTATTTCCTCAATCAAAAAATATATATTTATATTTCATCTTATCTTTCTTCTCCTTTATCTTTTATATTATTTATTTCTTCAATAATCTCATGTTCGAAAAATCTTTTTTGAAATTCTACTAATGCCTCAATTTGTTGTTTAGTATTTTTCCTAACTTATCTGTTATTCCAGATTCTACACCTATAAAGAAATCTGCATCAATATTGTTATCTTTTGCATATTTTATCAAATTATTTACTCTATTACGAGCTCCTTTATATATTTCGTCATTTACTGGTTCATCACTAACTTCTGATTTAACAGGTATACCAATCACCTCAGCATTATTATAGAATTTTTCAAATGCTTGTTTTGCTCCTTTTACTTTTCCTTGATTATTTGTTCCTATTAATACTTTCATTATTACATCCTCTCCAAAATATTTATTATTTTCATATTACAATTATACACTCAAAAGATTATTCTAGCAACATTATTTATCATAAAGAAAAAGATTACTAATTCGAGTTAGTAATCAATAAAGTTATTCTCCATAATAAAAATAGTTTATTATTCCATTATATATTCCCCATGCTAGTTTGTTCTGATATTCATCTTCTTGTAATTGTTTTTCCTCTTCTGGATTAGATAAAAAACCACATTCTACTATTGAAATAGGAATTTCTACATGTTCTACAATGTAAATATCTTTAATTGGTAATGCTACTCTATCATTAGTCTTTTCTATGGTTTCATTTAATGTAGCTTGCAAAGTGTTTGCTAGCCTTTTACTGTTTTCATCATTGTTTTTATAAAAACATTGCCAGCCATAGTATTGTGATTCTGATATTTTGTTTAAATGTATTGATATAAACATATCGGCAGATGATTCATTTCCTATTTTTACTCTATTTTTTATGTCTGATATTTTCTTTTCTTTTATTGTATTTTTATCTAAGTCATATATTCCATTATCATCAGATCTTGTCAATATTACCGTACATCCACTTTGCTCTAACAAGTTTTGTAATTTTAATGCTATTTTCAAGTTGATTTGTGCTTCAGTTATTCCATTCGAACTTTCTGCGCCTTCATCTGATGGGTGCTTTTTACTGCATTTTAATATTTAATTAAAAATCTAATTTTATTTTAGATTGTTTTTCTTTAAAAATTAAATTCTATCTCAACTTTTTTGTCTTCATATACTTCAATTCTGTTTATTAGTTGCTTTAATATTTCATTTGTAAATTCTTTACCTTGTTTAAAATTTCTAACAATTTTCTTTAAGTTTTCTTTTGATATTTTGCTTTTATTCTTTTCTTGTAATTCTTCTAAAACTTTTTTAGTTTCTTTTAATTTACTTTTAAGTTCATCATATTGCAATTTAAAATCTTCTATTGATATTTTTCTATCTACTCTTTTGCTATATAGCTTTTTCATTTCATTATCTATTTTTGTTTCATTGTTTTTGAGTAGTTTCATTTCTTTATAAGTTATATCATTTTTTCTATATTCATCAGTAATTTTATTTGTGGCTATATTAATATTTATTGTATTCAATTTTTGTTTTACAGCATTTAATACTATTTCATTTAATGTACTCTCCATTATTGTATGCCCTTTGTCACATATACTAGGGAATTTATAAATCGTTCTACATTTAAAATACCAACATTTTTGTGGATTATCTAATACTTTATTTCTTATTTTAGTTCTCGTTCTATATTTGTATTGCATTCTGGCTTTACAATGTCCGCAATATACTAATCCCTTTAATAAATACTCATATTTGTTTTTAGGTTTATAAAACTTTTCTTCTAGCATTTTTTGTACTTTGTCAAATTGTTCTTGTGAAATTATCGCTTCATGTGTATTCTCTTTAAAAATCCATTCTTCTTTTGGTGTTTTATATTTTTTCTTTGTTCTGTAATCTGTATATATTTTATTTATTATCATCTTGCCTGTATAAAATGGATCTTTTAGAATTCTACTTATACTATCACTTCGCCATTCATTAATTGTTACCTTTTGCCCTTTATATTTCTTTGGTGTATCAATTTTCATTTTAGTTAAATATTTTGCAATCTCTCCTTGTGAATGTCCTTGTAAATACATTTCATATATTAATTTCACATTATCAACGACATTTTTATCTATAACAACTTTGTATTTATCTTCATCATCTTTTTTATATCCATAAGGCACATTTCTTTCAACATATTTTCCTTGTTTCTTCATATCAGTTTTTACAGATTTTATCTTTTTAGAAATATCTGCAATATAACTTTGATTCATTATTCCTCTTAGCATTATAGTATCATCAATTTCATATCTTTCTCCACTATCTATAAATTCTGTTACAGAAATTAGCCTAACATCATTATCTGGGAAAAAAACTTCAGTATAATAACCTGTTTTATTTTTATCTCTAGTTAATCTTGATAAATCTTTAACAATCACCATGTCTATTTTTTTTCTTAAAATATCTACTATCATTTTATTCAAAGCTGGTCTTGAGTCTAAAATACCTGAATATCCATTATCTACATATTCATTAATTACATTAATATTATGTTTTTTAGCATAGTTTAAAGTAATATCTCTTTGTGCCTCTATACTATTATTCGTATTTATATCTTCTTTTGATAGTCTTAAATAAATTCCTGCTTTATATTCTTTCATAGTTATTCCATTCTATAACTATACTTTATCAAAAACATTATATCTGTAATTAATATAAATATGATTATCCCTGTCTATCTCTATATTGTAAATAATTTCAGATAATTTATCTCTATCCCAGTTTTCAATATTAGATAATTCATGCATAATAGATATTAATCTTTCTTTTGTTATTACAGGTCTTTTTTCCTTTTCTTTTAAAATAGAATTAAGATTATTCTTTATGTTTGTTCTTCGTTCTATTTCTGTTTTATAGAATCTTTTATAATCATCAATTTCTATAATATCATTTTTATAATCTTCATATAGTGAAGTTATTGTCTTATCGGTTTTCTCAAGTTGCTTTTCAAGAATTTTTATATTATCATCATATACCTTTGTACTATTTTCATTATACTGATTTAAAATTAAGTTTTCTAGTTTATCGCTTTTACTTATTTTGCTTAATTTTTCTTTTACATTTGCTATAACTATTTTTTCAACTATCGTCTCATCAATTGATTTATACTTTCTATTGCAATCAAGAGTATTATTCTTTCTTACAGCTGTTCCACAATATATCTTTTTAGACTTAATATTTCCATCTTTATTACGAACTACTTTGATTACCATTTTCGTTCCACATTCTTTGCAAAATACCATTCCATTTAATTTCCATTCATATTTTCTATGTCTTGTTTTTTTATGAATACTTAATTTAGTTTGGACTCTTTCAAATTGTTCTTTAGAAATAATTGGCTGATGGGTATTTTCTACAATTTGCCATTCTTCTCTAGGTATAATTTTTACTTTTTTTGATTTATAGCTTAGATTAATCTTTTTGCCATATTCTATATGTCCAATGTAAACTTTGTTTTTTAAAATTCTACTAATAGCCTCATCTCTCCAACTATAATCTCCGTTTTTAGCTCCTCCAAAATCGTAATAATCTGGACAATATATTTGTTGTTCTTTTAAATACTTTGCAATATCAGTAATCTTTGTTCCTTCATCATACATATTAAAAATCATTTTTATAACTCTTGCTTGCTCTTTATCTATCTCTAATTTATTTTTATTATCTTTGCTTTTTTTATATCCATAAGGGGCTTTTGCTGCTAAATACATTCCTTTTTCTTTCCTTGCCCATACACCGCTTCTTACTTTTCTTGAAATATCTTTACTATACCAGTCATTGATTAGAGTTTTAAATTGTATCATATCATTATTTGAATTTTTTAAATATGTATCTACATTATCCAAAATTGAAATATATCTTATATTTTTTTCTAAAAAATATATTTCTATGTAATAGTTAGCTTCAAAACTATTTCTTGAAAGTCTTGATAAGTCTTTAGTTATAACAGTATTAACGACACCATTTTCAATATCTGTAATCATCTTTTTAAATGAAGGTCTATCTGTATTTAAACCAGTATATCCATCATCTATGTATAAATCATATAATTCAAATTCTTTTCCCAACTCTTTTATTTTATTTTCTATAATGCTTTTTTGACTAACAATACTATCACTTTCTTCTTTATCACCATCTTCCTTTGATAATCTTAAATAACCTGCTACTTTATATTTTGTATTTTCCATAATAGTTACTCTCCCTTTCCTATGATTTGCGATAGTAACTATTCCTTTATGTAATAAGGATTATACAAAATATTTTTGATAATATCCAGCATTTTTTTAAATAATTACTATCTTTTAATTAATGCTATTCAGTTTTTGAAGAGCATACCTACTCAGTATGTTGTATATTTCTTCTGTATCATTATTTTTTTTAGTTCTTGCTATTACAGTATATTCTTGATTATCTATGGTATATGTGTTTTTTTCTTCTATGTAATCATTCACACTAACACCAACTCCTTTATACACCATATTATCAATCTATAAATTTTATTACTTTTGATTATTAGTTATAAGTGAATTGTCATTCACATAGGAGATTTGCCCTCCTCTCCTTTTCCAAGAAGCTATCCCTTTACATCATGTTAGCCAGATAGAAGTTTCATTATATGTCTTATAACTAATTATGATACAAAACATTCATTTTGCCTTTTAAACAAATATATTTTGTATGTTTTTCAATGTGCTATTTTTGACTTTTATAGTATTTTGTAATACAATATTGTCAAACAACTTGTAATACGATTATAATTGTTTGATATTAGAAATAACACTATACAACAGAAAAAAATTTTTTATTGATTTGTGGTTGTTTGATAGGAGTGTAGTTTATGGATTTTTATATTGCTTTTGATAAGAATAGCAATACCGAATTTTTATTATATAGAGATATGATTCATAAAGATAAAACAGATGAATCAGATGAAATTTATTATTCCGAACCTGTATTCAAATGCAAAGTTATGCCAATTGGAACATTTCTTTTGAATTTTTTAAATATAGATTTTAAGAGTAGGAAAATTCGGAAACTTTATTAGAAAATTTTGTTATGCATCTTTATATTATCCAAAACATCCTGAAAAAATAAAACCTGGAATTAATTTTATTGGTCTTGAACTAAATGAAAAAGATTATTTTTTAGGCTTATTTGAACTTATGCGTTCTGAAGAAGAACATTTTATTATTGTTCAAAATATATTTTTAAAATATCTAAACTTACCTTATGATAAATCGATTGTAGATGAGATTGATGAAGATTATGAAGATATTCCTGCTACTTCTGAAGAAATAGAATTTGATAGAATGTGGGATGATTATTTTGAGAAAAAAAGTAATTTAGCCCAAAAAAGACTTGATTTATTTAAGAAAAAATATCCAAAATTATATGATGAATATGAAAAACAGCATTATAGCCGTTTGCAAAACTATAATGTAGAAAATGATTTTATTGAAATTTCTGGATTAATAAATAATCTAACATTAGACTTTACTTTTGGTGCATACTATTTATGTGGATTTAATTTACCTTTGTATAATATACCATATTGTTTTTGTAGTTCTGATGTTATAAGTATTTTAGCAATTGAATTTAAAGAGTTTATATCAGATAAACGCCATATAATTAAGCAATGTAAAAATTGTGGCAGGTATTTTATTCCAAAAAACTTAAGGGATATTAAATATTGTAATAATATTTTTAAAAATAACAAGACTTGTAAAGAATTAGGAAAACAAATAAGTTATAAAAAATCATTAAAAGATGATGAATTGCTTGATATGTATAGAAAAAGGTATCTTTCTTTGGCTAGTTCTGTTTCTCATTATGGTACTGAAAAAGCAATTGAAAAGTTTGAGAACTATAAAAAAGATGGAGCTGTTATGAAAAAGAAATATTTGGATAAGAAAATTAGTGCGAAAGAGTTTGAAAAATGGATTGAAAATACAAAATAATTAATTTAATTGTTGCGGGAAAAAATAATAATTTTTGATAAATAGTTTCTATAAATGAAGTAATAAATATTATATATAAAATCTAACAGTTTTAGTTAGATTTTTTTGTCTACCAATATTTTAATCGTTTATTTTGTAATTATCCTTAAAATACAATCCATCAGCAAAAGCATATTTGTATAATTCTTTTATATAAACATCATTTCTTTCATCTGTTAAGTCTAATAAAATCGTAACTTCATCCATAATATCTTCTTGTCCTATTGCTTTTAGTTTTTGTAATATTCCTACATACTTTTTCATAACATCATTCGCAACTTTTTTATATTTCTCTTTTTCTTCTATTTTAGTGTATATTGTTGAGTATCGTGCTAAAATAAAATCTTCAAATTTATTATTAAATTCTTCCATATTTTTCTCCTTCTACGCCACCAAGTAAGTAATTTTCTTTCTAAAAAATAATGCTTACATCATAAGAAAGTCTTATTTTATTACCTCTTGTATATTAATTTTGATTTTAACATATCATAGAAATCAAGTCAATATTTTATTTCTATTTTGGCGTGATACCAATATAATGTTGTTTTATTTTAGTCGATTATTTTATATCATTTTTGAAAAAGGAGGACATTATGGAAAGAAAAAGTAATTTAAAATCTATTGGTCACAATATTCAATTAGCAAGATTAAAAAAAGGTTTTACTCAAGAGGTTCTTGCAGAAAAATGCAATGTTTCAGCAAAATATATTAGTGCTTTGGAAACAGGTCTTTCTGCTGGAAGTATTCCTCTGATTATAGATATTTGCAATATATTAGATATTACTCCAAACTATATTTTTGATAAAGCTTTAAATATAAATAAATTAAATAATTCCATTAATATAATAGATTCTCAAACTTTAATATATTATCAAAAACTAAAAACTGAAAATAAAGAATTTGTTAGTGAAACAATTAAGCATCTTTATAATATGCAAAAAAAGAGATAAATACAATAAAAATAGAAAGATTGTTGTAAATAGTAGTCTTTCTATTTTTATAACTATTATATTTTTTCGCATAATAATTTAGGTGTATTTTTTAAACCTCTAATAGCTGATAGTATTATCAAAAATTCTGTAATAGATGCTATATATGAATATACATTTATATCATATATAATCCATAATACAGATATTATAATTTGACCTGTTTTTATATTTTTTGTATCTTTTTGTGAAACGTTTAATATACTTAATATTGAATTTATTATTGGTATAATATCAAATACTTCCTTATATGCAGCAATACCCACTATAAATGAAATAAGAATAAATAAAACCACTATATAATTATAATACTGTTTCCTATTTTCAAAAATAGAGAATACCAAACTTCTAATCATATTTATTAAGTATATCAACATTCCAGAATATGCTCCTAATAAAAAATATTGTATAGTATATAAAGAAAATGAATATGTTTGCCATGTTAAAATTGCTTTTTTAGTATATTTTTGCATGCTTATAACAAATAATATTAATCCAAATACACATAGTATTTGACTAATAATATATGTTATCATCTTATATCCCCCCTAAAAAGAGAACAGAATAAGCTGTTCTCTTTAGTTTAAAAAATTAATATTGTCTACCCCAAATTACCATTTTATCTGCTTGTTTTCCGCAACAAACACATTTATTTGATAATTCTTCTTGTTCAAAAGGTATACATCTAGATTTTGCTCCTGTAATATCGTGTATTTTTTCTTCACATTCTTTGTCTCCACACCACATAGCCTTTATATATCCTTGGTGTTCATTGATATTTGTTATAAATTCATCCATATTAGTAGCTATAGTTGTTCTATCTTCAACATTTTTTTTGCATTCATTATACATTGTTTTTTGTATATCTTCTAAAATAGTTTCTAAATTATCCTCTAATTCATTTAAATTTATCTCTATCTTCTCTGCGGTGTCTCTTCTAACTAATACACATTTGTTATTTTCTATGTCTCGTGGACCTATTTCAAGCCTTATTGGAACTCCTCGCATTTCCCAATCATTAAATTTATATCCTGGAGAATATTGATCTCTTTTGTCTAACTCTACTTTGTATTTCTTTGACAATATATTATATAGTTCTTCCGCTTTTTCTTTAACTCCTTCTTTGTGCATAGCTACTGGTACTATGACCACTTGAATAGGAGCTACTTTTGGTGGTAGTTTTAAACCTCTATTATCTCCGTGTGCCATTATTACAGCCCCTATAAGTCTTGTACTAATTCCCCAAGATGTTTGGTATGCATATTCTTCTTTTCCTTCTCTATTTTGAAATTTTATGTTAAAAGGTTTAGAAAAGTTCTGTCCAAAATAATGTGAAGTACCAGCTTGCAAAGCCCTTCCATCATGCATTAATGTTTCAACTGTATATGTGCTATCAGCTCCAGCAAATTGCTCTTTTTCTGTTTTTTTACCTCTTAATACTGGTATTGCTAATAAATTCTCTATAATATCTGCATATACATTAAGCATATCTAAAGTGAATTTCTTGGCTTCTTCATCAGTTTCGTGTATAGTATGCCCTTCTTGCCATAAAAATTCTCTTGAACGCAAAAATGGTCTTGTTTCTTTTTCCCATCTTATTACATTACACCATTGATTATATAAATATGGTAAATCTCTCCAAGAAGTTAACCATTTTGAATACATTGTTGAAAACATTGTTTCAGAAGTTGGTCTGACACATAATCTTTCTTCTAGTTTTTCTTCTCCACCAACAGTCACCCATGCAACTTCTGGTGCAAAACCTTCAACATGATCTTTTTCTTTTTGTAGTAAATTTTCTGGTATCAATACAGGCATACTTATATTTTTTATCCCATGCTTTTTAAATTCATTATCTGCGTATTTTTGTATATTTTCCCAGATTGCATATCCATATGGTCTTATTGCTATAAATCCTTTTGCTGCTGTATAATCAGCTAATTCTGCTTTTATTACTATATCAGTATACCATCTTGCAAAATCTTCGTCTATATTTGTTATTTCTTTAACAAAATCTTTATTATTCATTTTTATCCCTCTTCCTATTGATAATAATCTTGCATATTATATACTATTATTTTCTGATTTTCAATAGTTTTATTTTCTGTTACTGTTATTAGTAATTAATTCTGTAATTTTTTATTTAAAAAGTTTCAATTTTTGAGTTTACTTATTCTCATTTGTTATAATTTCTCCTAATGTATCAAAAAATTGTGTTATCCAATTTTCTATTACATTCTTATCATATCTTTCGCTATGATAATAAAAATTAAATGCTAAACTGTCTTTCAACTCATTAATCACTAGATGTAAACCTGGAACTCTTTTAAAAGTAATATTATTAAATACTTGAAATTCTTTTTCTTCTACTTTAGTTAATATTTCTATTACTCTATATTTATCATTTTGTTTTTTCTCATTTTTTGGTTTATAATTAGTATAATTTATCCCTATATCTGAAAAATAAGTTTCAATTGGTAATGTACTATATTCTGGTATTATATTGATTAAGTCGCTTACTGGATAAGATGACCTAGAATTGATTTCTATAATTTCATTATTACATTGTTCTATAAGTTCTCTATCTGTAATTCCTTTGCTTGTATATAATTTTAATGGAAATGGTGCTGAAAAAGGTCCTATTGTATTTTTAAATTTTGTATTACTTCTACCATTAATAATAGTTGCAATAGTTATGATATCTTCATTAACTAATTTCGAAATGAATCTAGCATAGCTTGCTAATATTATTGAAAATCTACTAACATTTATTTTTTGTGCAATATTGTCTATTTTGTCTATGTAATCTTTTTTCTTTGATATAGTTATTTTTTCTGCTTTTCTTGGAAAACCTAAATCTTTTTTATCTGTATTAGGTAGCATTGTTATTTTACCATTCCCATAAAGTCCTTTAAAGTATTCTCTGTCGAACTTCATATCAGTATTCATATAATTATTCTGCCACCTTATGTACTCATCATATCCTACTACGTCTTTATTTAAATTGATTGGTTCATCAAACATCATATTGCAATAAAATTCCTTAAATTCTTTTGAAAAAGTAGATACAGATGATCCATCAAAATCTAAATGTTGTACTCCTAATAAGATAGCAAACTTGTTCTTTTCCATATCTATAACTTTTATTGTCCATGAAATTCTTTCATAAGGTGATGGCATATTATCAAACATATTTCTTATTATATTGCTAATATTTTCTATTTTTTCTTTTTCGTTTAAAGTTTTAAAGTTATATATAATTGGTTCATTCATCTTTATAATGTCATCTATCTTCACTTCTTTTATTTTACTTTTTGGAAAATACCATCGTAATGATATATGTCTTTCTAATACTTTTTTTAGACTGTCTATGAAACATTTTTCATTAAAAGGATAATCATATACTATAGGAATAACTCTTTCTCCATATTTCTTTTCTATTAGTTTTAACCATCTTCTTTCTTGAAATGATGGATTTAGATTTTTATTTTCAGTATTTTTTTCATTTTCATTTTTTTCTTGTACTCTTGTATTAATTATTTCTATTATACTTTTTATATTTGGATTTTTATATATAAAGTTAGGTTCTAACTGTATCTTCAAATCTATCTGTATCTTATTCCTGATTTCAATAGATGAAAGAGAATCTAATCCTAATTTAATCAACGATATTTCGTCGTTATCAATGTGAGCTCCTATTATCTCTTCTACAGTATTTTTTACATATGAAGGTATATCTTCTATTTTTATTTCTTCTTTAGTTTCTTCTTTGTTATTTGCTTGTTTTTCTTCATTTATATTTGAAACATTTTTATATAAACTATTTTTCTCAAAGCCATAATATTGTATATATTTTTCCCAATTCATAGGTAATACTGCAATTTGTTCTATATTTTCTTTTAAAATGCATTCTAATGCAGTTATTCCAACAGTTGGAGAAATTCCTAAAAATCCTTTTCTGTTTAGTTTATCCATAATATTATTAGTGCTTGCTAAATGTCCTACTTTTTCCCAAGTTCCCCAATTTATTGAGTTTACTGGTAATCCTTCTTTACTTCTTATTATTGCTAATGAATCTAAAAAAGAATTTGCGATAGCATGATTTACTTGTCCTGCATTTCCAATAAATGCTGCTGCTGAAGAAAACAAATTAAAAATCTCTAAATTTGGAAAATACTTTTTACTTAAAAGATGTTGATTCCAAGCACCTATAAATTTTGGTATTAACACTTTTTCCATTTTTTCATAATTTATCTTATTTAATGTTGCATCATCAATTACACCTGCCAAGTGAAAAATACCTTTAACTTTATCCTGATAATGCTTTAAATCTTGTTCTATGAATAATTCTAATTTTTCTTTTTCTGCAACATTTACATTTTTTATAATTATAGGACATTTATATTCTTCTGATATTTTTTGAATTTCATCCTCTTCAATATCAGTTGGTTCTCTTCTGTTTAAAAGTATAATTTGTCCAACTTTTCTTTCTGCCAACCATCTAGTAATTAGTTTTCCTATGCCACCTAATCCACCAGTTACTATATAAATCCCACTATTATCAAAATTATACTTATCATTACTCTTAATTTTTTTTGACACTATTTCATATATATATCTTTCTCCATTCTCATTATATAATACTGTATTATCTTTGTTTGTATTATTTGTCTCCATTAATATTTTGCTATATATATTTTGACTTGTATTAAATAGAATTTTATAAAATTTTATATTTCTATTTTCTAATTCTGCTACCTGTAACAATGATATATATATATTTCTAATAATTATGCTTTGAATTGTATTGTCATCTTGAATATCTACAAAATAGAATTCATTTACTATTTCAATATTTGCCAAATAATTAATAATCTCTATTAATTCTAAAGTTTTTTTAGTGATTTTTTTTGTATCTATTATATTATTATTTATGAAATCAAAATGCTCTAAAAGTAATATAACTTTATATTGTTTATCTTTATCAATACTATTCAATTCTGATTTAAAATTATCTTTTTCTATTAATTTAACTTTACTATTTTTCTCAATTTGTTCAATATATTTTCCTTGCTTTTTATCATATATAATTATTAAATCATTATTAGTATTTTCTTCTAAATTATCACTAATTTCTTTTCTTATTTTTTCTTTTTTATAAAATATATTATTCAAATTAACTTGCTGTTTACCTTCTATCCAATATTTTGTTTTCATAAATTCATAGGTTGGAAGGCTTACTTTTTTGCAATTATTGTACATTTTTTCGAAATTTATATCTATATTATTAAGGTAAATTTGGCTCAATGAAAAATATATTTGTTGTAAATCTTCTTTTTCCTTTTTTAAACTAACAATCCATAAGTTATTATTATTAGGTAGATCTTCCATAGCCAATCCTAATAACGTTGGACTTGCTCCAATTTCAATAACAATATTTTCTTTTTCATCTTTCAAATTCTTCAATGCTTCTGAAAATTTAACGGTTTCTACTAAATGTTTACACCAATATTCTTTATCTTGTAGTTGTTTTGCTCCAATTTTACCTGTTACTGTAGAAATTATTTCTTTGTTTGGTTTATTGATTTTTATATCTTCTAACATTTTTCTAAACATAGGTACATACTTTTCCAATTTTTTAGTATGACCTGCTGTACTAACATTTAATATGTCATTTTGAATATTTTTGTTATTTAAAATATCAGAAAGCCTGTTAATCTCGTCTTTTTCTCCTGACAATACTAATAATTCTTTAGTATTAATTGCTGCAATATCTAATTGGATTTTTTCTTTCTTTAAAATTTTATCAAGTTCTTCTGCTTTTGTTCTAACAGAAATCATTCCAAGTTCATTTCCTAATTTTTTTAATATTTTTCCTCTTTCAATTAATATTTTAATTGTATCTTCTATTGAAAATATCCCTGTAACACAAGCTATTGTATATTCTCCTAAACTATGACCTATTAATATATCTGGAATAATTCCAATTTCAATCCAAAAATTATATAGTGCATATTCTATTGAAAATATAGCAATTTGATTATTTTCAATATCTTCTATTTTTTCTTCATTGGTTATAATTTCTAAAATAGATTTTCCTGTTATTTCTTTATATCTTTCTTCACATTTATCAAAATATTGTTTAAATATTTTATTGTTCTTATATAAATTCATACCCATATTCACATATTGAGTACCATTACCTGAGAATAAAAAGATATTTTTTCCTTTTTTTCTATCTTTATTTATTATTTTTACATTGCTGTTTAATTTGTTCTGCAAATTTTCTTTAGAATCAAAAATGATAGCAGTTCTATATGACAAATTTTTTCTACCAGTATTCAGAGTATAACTCATATTTTTTAAGTTTATATTATCTGTATTTTCAAGGAATATTTTATATTTTTCTATCATTTTCTCTACACTTTGTTTTGTATTTGCAGATATTGTTAGTAAATTTGTTTCTTTTTTGTTTTCTTTTTCTATAGTATCATCTTTGTATTCTTCTAATATTATATGTGCATTTGTTCCTCCTAATCCAAATGCACTAATAGCTGCACTTCTTGGAAATTTATCTTGTTTCCATTCTTTTAATTTATTATTTATATAAAATGGTGAATTTTCTAATTTAATGCTTTTATTAATACTTTCGAAATTATTCATAGGGGGAATTTTTTTATTTTTTAAAGCCATTGCTACTTTTATTATTGAAGCCATCCCTGAAGCCCATCCAGAATGACCTATATCATTTTTTATACTTCCTATAGCACAGTAATTCTTTTTATCTGTTTTATATGCATTCTTTAAAGCTGTTATCTCTATTGCATCTCCTACTTTAGTTCCTGTTCCATGTGTTTCAATGTATTCAATGTCTTCTGGTTTTTTCCCTGAATTTTTCAATGCCCTTTTTATAACTCTTGTTTGTCCCTCTACACTTGGTGCTGAAAATCCAACTTTATTGTTTCCATCATTATTAATAGCACTTCCTTTTATAACTGCATAAATATTATCATTATCTCTTTTTGCTTTACTTAATGGTTTTAATAATATACACCCTATTCCGTTGCTAAAAACCGTTCCTGATGCGTTTTCATCAAATGCCTTGCAATTTCCATCTTTAGAAAAAACCATATCCTCACTATATTTGTAATCTTTATTATTGGGTAGCATTATAACTGAAGCACCTGCTATTGCATAATCACATTCGTTATTTTTCAAACTTTGACATGCCAAATGAATTGCAACCAAAGATGTAGAACAAGCTGATTGTACATTTATACTTGGTCCTAATAAGTTAAAAGCATATGAAGTTTTTGTAGCAATAAAATCTTTATCATTATTGTATAATATTTGCATATTTTTCATTGAACTTATCATGTTTACATCATTATCAATTTGTTTATTTAGGTTATTTAATAAATATGAATTTATTCCACTACCTGCAAATACCCCAACATTCATTGCTTTTTTAAACGGATTGTATCCAGCGTCTTCAAACATTTCCCAGACACATTCTAGAAACTTTCTTATTTGTGGATCCATTAGCTTTGCTTCTTTTACACTAATATTAAAAAGTTCTGTATCAAATGTATCAATATTATTTAACGGCTCATTTTTTGTTCCATTATTGTTTTTGTTTTTTATATTATTCCATAATTCAAATTGATTTTCAGCATTTGGAAATTTACATGCTATTCCTATTATAGCTATATCTTCTGATGTTGAATTTTCATTATCATTATTATCTTCTTGTGTTACTTCATTTATATTTAATGACTTTATAAATTTATTAATAGTTGGATTTTGATATAAACTTACAACTGGTAAATCTAAATCATATTTATCATTAACTTCAGCGATTAATCTATTAGCTAGAATAGAATTTCCTCCTAATTCAAAGAAATTTTTATTTTCATCTACTTCATCTAATTCTAATATACTCTTAAAAATTTGGGTTATATCATCATTTTTTATTTTTTGATTTTCTTCTGATAAATTTTCTAGCTCTTTTAAATACTTTTTATCTATTTTCCCATTTGGATTTAATGGTAATTTATCAAGAATTTTTATTTCTTTTGGTATCATATATTCTGGTAATTCTTTTATTAAGTCTTGTTTTAAACTTCTAATATAATTTTTCTCATTTATTGCCTTCTCCTTTAAAGAAATAAAACATTTTAATACTTTTGTATTGAATTTACTATTTACAGCTACAACTGCACAATCTTTTATTTCTTTATTTTTTAGAACTGTTTTTTCAATTTCTTGTAATTCAACTCTAAATCCCCTAATTTTTATTTGATCATCTGCTCTTGATGAGTACTCAATATTTCCATCTTTATTTCTTCTACAAATATCTCCAGTTTTATATATTGTAGTTCCATTATATTTTATATATCTTCTTTTTGTCTCTTCACTATTATTCATATAACTACCTGTTATACATATACCAGATATATACAATTCACCCCATTGCATTTCTTCAACTTCGTGAAGATTTTCATCTAAAATATATATTTTAACATTACTTATTTCTTTTCCAATAGGCGGAAATGTTTTCCAATCATCTATATTTCTGTCTAACGTATAGCTTGTAACAACATGAGTTTCTGTAGGTCCATATTGATTTACCAAAGTGCAATTTTTATTTTTTCTGAAAAATTCTTTTATTTTTTCTGTAATTTTTAATTGCTCACCTGCAACAATAATTTCTTTTAAATTATTGTTTTTTTCTGATTTTATATTAGCAATTTCATTAAGATATACAGGTGGCATAAAAACCCTAGTGACTTTTTCTTTATAGATAATATTTAAAATTTGTTTAAAGTCAATTCTCATTTCTTCATCTACAATAATCAATTTTCCACCTATGCATAAGGTTGAGAATATTTCTTGAAATGAAACATCAAAACTTATTGGTGCTAATTGTAAAGTTATACATAGTTTTTCTTGAAATTTATTAGATTGTTTTATTTGCCAATTAATAAGGTTAGATGCTGCTTCCATTTTTATTAGATTTCCTTTAGGTTTACCTGTACTTCCTGATGTATACATTGCATATGCATATTTAGAAATATACTGCGACTTTACATATTCTCCTTTTTTTATATTCTCATAAATTGTTATATTGCCACTTTGGGTAATTTTCTCAATTTTTTCTTTAGCTAATTCAGTTGATAATATAGCTTTTACATTAGAATTATCTAATATATATTTTATTCTTTCATTTGGGTATGATAAATCTATAGGTAAATATGTTTTTCCGGCTTTTAAAATTCCTATTATGCTAACTATCTGTTCTATACCTTTTTTCATAGCAATAGCTACTATACTTTCATCTTGATATTTTTTCAAAATATAACTTGCTATCAAATCGCTCATTTCATCTAATTCTTGATATGTAATTTCTTTTTCTTTAAACTTTAAAGCAATTTTTTCCTTGTTATGTATTAAGCTGTCTTTTAACAATAATAATAAATTTTTTTCTTTCATTTTCCTTCCTCTTTTACTTTTTATTTTCAATTTCTCTATTTACTCGATCTATTAAGTCTTTTACTGTATTCCCTCTGTTCATTATAAATTCGATACCGTATTTTTCCTTAATAGAAAATATAATCATCATCAAGTCTACTGAATCTAAATCCAGTTCTTCAAATGTTTTATTCTCCATATTATCATAATTCACATCAATATTATTTTCTTCCATTATTTCTTTTAATTCTTCAATGTTCATTTTTAATCCTCTCTTTCTATTTTTATTAATACATTTCCCCATGTGAATCCTACTCCGAATCCACTTAATACAACATAATCTTTTTTATGTTTTTTCTTCATATTCTCTACAAGCTGTATAGGAATTGAAGAAGAAACTGTATTTCCTATATTGATAGCAGAAAACTCTGCTTTTTCTTCTGGTATTTTTAATAATTTTCGGATAAACTCTACCATAAATTTAGTTCCTTGATGCAATAAAAAACAATCTATATCATCAATTGTTAAATTATTTTTTGATAATAATTGTTTTATTGCATATGGTACTTCCTTACAAGCGTAATTAAAAACTTGATTTCCATTCATTTCTAAATTTCCATTTTTAATGCTTAAACAATCGTTGCTGTTAGGCAATGTTCCAAAATCACTATCTAGTATTGCATATTTTCCTTCTTCATTGTCTAGCAATGTAACAGTTGCTGCATCTCCAAAAATCATATTTACATCTCTATTTTTCATATCAATTATTTTACTGTATAAATCACATGTAAAAATTAGAGCTTTTTTTATATTTCTAGAAATCATAATATCTTTTACTATTTCTATTGCGTGACAATATCCTGAACATCCTTGTGAAATATCAAAAGTAATACAATTTTTTTGCATTTCTAGCTTATTATGTAGAATTGCTGACATATGTGGGATATTATTATCTGGATTTTGTGTTACTACTGTTATCAGTCCAACTTCTTCACTTAATATATTTGTCTTTCCGTTTTAAATTTTCATAAGCCCTCATACAAAAATCTATCAAATTTTCTTTATCATCTTTTCTTAATAACGTTTTAAATCCAATTTTATTTTCTATAAATTTTTCATCATAACCATATTTCTTAGCCGTATCTATATTTGTAATTTTCTTCGTTGGCAAATATATTCCTACATCTTTTATTCTTATATTTTTATCCATAAAATTACTCCTTTAATTAATTTTAAATATAGGAAAATATGTTTTTAAATTTCCTAATTTATAGTCTTCTATTAAATTTGGAATTTCATCCCATTGGTACACTTTTTCACATGCTGGTGGTAGCCATAGGTTCTTCTGTGCAAAATCTATAGCTTCTATACCTTCTTGCATTTTTGCATAGTGTGTAAATACATGTATATGTCTATTTTGGCACTCATTTTGTCTTAATATAGGTAGCATTCCTCCTGTTTTCCATCCTGAAGTTGTTATAACTGCTTGTCTTCCTAAAGCCTTTGTTGTAATCTTATAAACATCTCTGCCTATATTATCAATAAAAATAGATACTCCTTTATTGTTTGTTTTAGTATTTATATATTCTAACAGTTCTTTCTCTATTTTATTAGAATCTATTCCTCTTCTATTAAAGACATCTATTTTGTTTTCTTTACATAGTTTTATATTTTCTTCTTTAGAAGTTATCATATAACATTTACAACCGTATTTTTTGGCAAGTAACAATTCTGCATAAGTCACACCGCCACCCCAACCAAATACATAAATATCTTTTGGTTCTACTTCTGGCATTTGGATTTTCCACGCATTGTATGCTACTTTCCAATTTGACCATGCTGTAATAAATTTTAATGAGAAAGCTGCCCATTGTTCTAAACTTATATTTTTATTTTCTGGAATCTTTAAAATTTCTTTCTCATTTAATTTAATTCTTTTAGATAGTACACCCATGCTGTTACTTTTATCATAACCTGTTATTTTTAATGGGTATCCATATTTATCACTTTCACCATTGCAAAAATATATTACTTTATCACCAACTTTAAAATTTTTAGACTTTGATCCTAATCTTTCTATTTCAAGAACTCCAGCATTACCTAATACTATTTCGTCTTCTTTTCTTTCATCAAATATATTAATTGGATCATTGTTTATAGCATGTACCATATTACCTTCTAAACAACCATATAATGGTTTCAGTAAAACTTCATCTTCTTCTAAATTTTCAATTACTATATTTTTCTTTATAAATCCTTTTTCATCTCTTTTTAACACCCATGCTTCTGATTCGATTTTTCCCAATTTCTTCCCTCCTTATATTAGTTTTGTGAATTCTTCATTATTTACTTCTATTATTTCTAAATTATTAATTTTTTTACTACATATACATATTTTGTATTGCAGATAATTTATAATTTTGAAAGGTAAGATTTTATCTTTGTATGTTATTTGTGATTTTTTGTAATCTATATCATAATTATAATCAATTATTGATATTCCTTTACCTTCTTCTTTGCAAAAACTTTCTTTAATTGTCCATATTTCATAGAAACTATCTAATTTATTTTTTCTTTGACTTAGTTCTCTAATCTCGCTTTCCTTTAGTATTTTTATATAATTATTTAAATTTATTTTTTTTATAAATTCTATATCAACTCCAATCTCATTTTGCATATCTATACCTACTATAATTAATTCATTAGAATGTGAAATGTTAAATTTAAAATTTGAATTATTTTCTAGGTATGGTTTTCCATATTTATTTCTTTTTATTACTATATTACTAATTGGAATTTTGCAAAAATTGTGAATTAAGAATTTTAGTAATAAAATTTCAATAAAACATCTTTCTCTATCTATGCATTTTAAATAGGAATTGATTTTTTTCTTTTCATTTAAAGTAATAAATTTTGTATAATCACTTTCTATATTGATTTTTTTATAATTACAAATATATAAGTACATATTATTTTCCTTTTTTATTTTTATTTTTTGTCCTTATTTCATTTTCTTTCTATATCTTGTATTTCTTCTATTATTTTTTCTGCAAAAACTTCATTGGTGTATGCCTTATCTCTACTATTTACTCTTATTCCATTGTTTAGGCAATTTTCTAATGCTGTTTCAATTACTTTTGCCTTTTTATTATAACCTATGTGTTCTAATAATAATATTGCTGCTTTTATTATACTTGTCGGATTAGCATATTTTTCTCTTTTTTCTTCAACCATTCTTGGTGCTGAACCATGTATAGCTTCAAACATTGCATATTTGTTTCCTATGTTTGCACTACCCGCTGTCCCTACTCCGCCCTGTATCTCTGCTGCTTCGTCGGTTAGAATATCACCATATAAATTAGGTGCAACTATTACTTGAAAATTACTTCTTCTTTCTTTGTCTAATAACTTGGCTGACATTATATCTATATACCAATCATCTGCTTCTATGTTTTTATATTCACTTGCTATTTTATAAAAAATATCTAAAAACTTGCCATCAGTTGTTTTTATGACATTTGCTTTTGTTACTGCTGTCACTCTTGTTTTATTGTTTTTCCTTGCATATTCAAAAGCACTTCTAATTATTCGTTCAGAACCTTGTTTTGTCGTAATAGTAAAATCTACACTTAAATCTTCATTTATATTAATTCCTTCTTTTCCTACTGCATATCCACCTTCAGTATTTTCTCTAAAAAATGTCCAATCTATATTTAATTTAGAATTTTTTATTGGTCTAACATTAGCAAATAAATCTAACTCTTTCCTCATTGCCACATTGGCTGATTCAATATTTGGTAAGTTATCTCCTTTTCTAGGAGTAGTTGTAGGGCCTTTTAATATAACATCACATTCTTTTATTTGTTTTAATACTTTTTTTGGGATAGCAGAATTCTCTTTTATTCTTTCTTCAATTGTTAGTCCTGTTATATCTTTTAAAATTATTTTTCCTTGTTCCAATTCTTCTTTCAATGCGTATTCTAAAATTTTTTTTGCTTGTAATGTTATTATCGGTCCAATACCATCTCCGCCACATATGCCAATAATAATTTTTTTCTTATTTTTATAATCAGTTATTTCTTCACTTAGTTTTATTTTATCAATTCTTTCAATTTGTCTGATTAGTAATTCTCCAAATAATTCTTTTTCTTTTTCAAACATTCTATTCCCTCCTTTACCATAAATATTGCTATCTAAATTTAAGTTGAATATTTGTCTGATGAATACTACATTATGTTTTATTTTTTCTATCGGTTATTTTTCTATTTTATCTAGTGTAAAGTAATTAATTTTAATCAATCCTCTCCTTTCTTATTTGAATAAAAAAAAGAACAAAGTATTAATACTCTGCTCTAAAAAAAGGCACAAAAAAGCATAAAACATTAAAACTATTATTTTTTTTGCTAGGATTGTATGTTTCATTACTTTTTCCCCTTTCTCCAACAATATCCATATTATACCATTTTTTGACTGATTTGTAAAGATATTTTATAAATTTGTCATTTTTTTATTGGATTTTTGCTTTTTTTACCGTTTTGTACAAAAATATCTATTTATTTCTGAAAATTCTTTATTTTTGATAACATATTATAACATTTATATATCATTTATTATAATTAATTTCTTTATATTTCCTCTTCTTCTTCAAACCAATTAAAACTACTAGAATTCTTATTTTTCAAATACCATTCTTTTATAGCTTGTTTTGATAAATTCTTTTTCCAACCTTTAATTTTTCTTGGATGCTTTATATTATTTGGTCTAGTCATATTCGCTAATATATCAATTGCTATTAATGTAATAGAGTTATTATCCAACCTGCTATAATCCCTATAATTATTGCTATAAAAATTGTCTTTATTTTGAAAGCCATATTTTTCTCGTTGCATTTTTCTTCTTGATGTATAAATTCGTTCATCTTGTCCATAATCACTGTTTCTACATTCTCTATCAATTTTTCTTGTAAATCGTTCATAATGCTCTGTATTTCTTGCTTGTCCTTTTTCAAAGTTGTCCTTATTTCGTTTATATCTTCTGTCGCTTGTTTGTTCCAAATTATCATTTCTGTTACTATATCTGGATCTAGTAACATATATTTCATTATTATTGGTGTTTGTATTATCTCTTGTTCTTCTGGAATATCTATTTGATTTTTCTTCTTTAATTCCTCCATTGATGGCATTTTCCATCTCCTCCTTTAAATATTTTTTATCATTTAATTTATTATTTCTACATTTCATTCCCTCAGGCGTTGTATAAGTTATATATTTTCTTTTTTTAGTCCATAGAACTTGATATCCTAATTTATTCATATTTTTAAAAAATTCAGTTTTATTTTTACTTTTTTCTAATGAATAATCAATGGCATTTGCTAATTTCATTTTCCAACTTTGTCCTTTTAATGCTACTTGATATTCATTTTTATTATATATTCCTTGATACTTTTTCTTTTCTATTATTTCTAGTCCCGCTTCCTTACAGAGTTTGTCAGAATAATCTTTTACTTTCTGCATATCATTTTTTGATTGATTAAATTTCTTTCCATTTTCAAAATTAACAGAATTTATAATCAAATGATTATGTATATGCTCTCTATCAGTATGTGTTGCAACTAATACTTGAAAACCTTGAAAATAGTTTGCAAGTTTTATTCCTATTTCATGTGCTTTTTGAAAATTTAAAACATCTTTTGGACTAAATGATTGAACAATATGTATATATTGCCTTCCTCCATTTTTATTATAAAATTCTTTAACTGTTTTCATTTCTTCCAAACAACTATTGGCAACACAATCTTTTCCTATTATTAAATTTGCATTTGTTTTATCTGTCCTTGTAACATAATCTATTATCGTTTTTAACTTTGCTTTTGAATTAGTAAATTTAATAATTGCCAAATAGACTTCATCTCCTTTTTTACATCCTCTAAATTTATATTTGTTATTCTTCCTTGATTGCATAATTTAGTTAATTGATTTATGTTATTTCCTATTTTTCTTAATTGCATTATAATTTCTTCTAATCCATCTATAACTATAATTTCTTTATTCATTGCAGTTTTTAATAAATATTCGCTAGTATTTAATTCTGACTTTTCTATTTTACTCTTTATCTTGTTATACTCTTTTTCATTTACTCTAAAATTAAAATGTTTATTTTTATTTTGTTTTTTCTCTGTCATAATTAACCTATCCTTTCCTTTTATGGGGTTTGGGTTCTCCCAATTCTTCATCTCTAATCTCTATTTTCAAGTCCATTTGTATTACAAATGGGAAGCTTGCCTAAAATAAAGTCAAAAAAATAAACTTGTTGTAATTACAAGTTTGTATTTAGATTTGCATATAGTCCATTTAAAAATTCTTCTGAATATTCTCTGCCAATATACTTTTCATTTTTTATATTTCTTTTTATATTTTTATCATTTGTGTTAATAGGTATTTTACAATTTTGATAATTCGTTTTATCATTTTTGTTAATAGTGTATCCACAATTTTTATAATACCTGTTCATAACTTCTTTTAAAGGTATTATTTGTCTATTTTCTATTTCTTTTGAGTTTGATTTATAATTCATATTTATTTTTATATAGTTCTTTTTCTTTAAAGAATTTATTATTCTTGATATACTTACAACTGTTACATTTAAAATATCAGAAAAATAATTATTAGTTGCAAAGCAATATCCTTTATCTTTACTTAAATATATAATCATAGATAATATTATTTTTTCTTTATCAGATAATTTATTATTTATCAATATTTCTGATGGCATCCATAATCCTTTTAAATCTGATTTGTTCATTTTATTTCACATCATCTCCTATCAAAAAAAGACCAAGTATTGCTACTTAGTCTATACTCAAATTTATTATAAATTATAATTTAAATTTATTTTTTATCATCTTTGCTACATTATCTGGACTTATATTGGTATTATCAATTCTTAGATAATTTTTCTCCTTTATTTCATTTTCTTTTGAATTAAATCTATATTTTTCTACTGATTTTAATAAATCTTTTTCGCTCCATTCTAAATTTCTCTTTGATGGTTTATTTAAAAGTCTATTTTCCATTTTATTTCTTTTTAATCGTTCTTCTAAGTTTGTCTCTAGCTCAACAATATAAATTTGTGCATTATTATCTTTAAATATTTGTATATATTTATATATTCTAGCCCATTCTTCTTCATCATCAAAGTCCCAGGTCGTTGTAAATATTATTCCTTCTTCATCACTTTTTGCAAATTCTTCAAATATTTTTATTCTAAATTCTTCATTTAATTTTCTAAATGAATCTCTGCTATAATCAAATATTTTTGTTAATACTTCTATTGTCATATGATTATGTAATAATTTTAAATTTGTAATTTTTACTAATTCTTGTCCTACTGTCATCTTTCCTACTGCTTGTGGTCCAGTTATTATTATAAATTTCATACTATTCCTTTCCATAGAAAATTTTTAATATTCCTTTGTAAAATGGAAATCTTAATCTTTCTATTTCTTTTATTACTTCATTAACATTATATTCAATTTTTAACTGTTTGTAACATATCTCATTCTTATTTATTTCTAATATTCCTGCATTTGCTATATTACTTTTTATAGGACATCCTAAAGAACCTGAATTTATATACCATTTATTGTTTTTATTATTAATACTTGTTGTATGTGTATGCCCGTATATGTATATATCTGCATCTATTTCACTAAACATTTCTTCATTCTGTTTAATTGTAGGCTTCTTAATATGTTTTTTATATATTCCGTTTTCATTACTTGGATAATGAACAATGTATATTTTCTTGCCTTCAATTTCTATTATATTTGATATTTTGAATTTACTAATAAAATTTTTAGAATTTTCGCTTAATTTGCTGTGTGTCCATTCGTGATTATCTATTTCTTCTAAACTCATTGTTCTTCCATCATCATGTACATTTTTTGGTAATCCTTTTAATAAATATTGTTCATGATTTCCTCTTACAGCTAATAATATATCTTTTCTTTTTATTAATGCTTGTATTGTTTCCTCTGGGTTTGGTCCTATTCCAATTACATCCCCACAACATATTATTTTATCTACTTTTATTTTTTCAAATTCGTTTAATACTGTATTTAGTGCAATAATATTACTATGAACATCTGTTATTATTCCAATTTTCATTTTTATTCACCTAAAATTTGTTTTCTTTTATTTTTTAATAAATTTATTTCCTTATAAAAATCTTCATCATCCCAATTACAAAAAGTATAATTAGAATCATTCTCTTTTTTGATTAATTCCATATCTTCAATTGTAATATACTTAACTGCTGCTACTTCTTCTTTTTGTAATATGTAATCTTTTATTTTATACTTAACTACAAAAATAAAATTATACCCAAATCGTTTGTTTTTATCATTACTTTTATAAATATCTACAATTTTAATTTGCTCTTTTGGAATTTCAATTCCTAATTCTTCTTTTACTTCTCTAAATATAGCTTCTTCAACAGTTTCTCCACTGTCAACTTGTCCTCCAGTTTTTGCCCATTTATTTGGATTTCTTATTTTATTTGCTGTTCTTTTTTGTAAAAGTACTTCTCCTTTTTCATTCATTATCCAACAAGAAACTGTCCTTCTCCATAGTCCTT
>ERZ1643246.1457-NODE-1457-length-25727-cov-8.441999_pt1 | contig 25727 bp, 20 predicted proteins | sample MGYA00579265_ERZ1643246 | MGnify/ENA primary metagenome ERZ1643246 (study PRJEB29033, sample SAMEA4952261) | chicken gut metagenome | biome: Broiler Chicken; feature: Gastrointestinal Tract; material: Caecum | place: Ireland | collected 2018 | study: Broiler...
CAGCCTCCGGATTCTGATAGGTCTTCTGCCAGAATGGATATTTGATGATTCCCGGCGTATTGTATCCAACCCCAAGTTCCAGAAACAGTACGTTTCCATTCTGATGTCTGCGCAGGAAATCTGCATACCGTTCCGCCGCCCTGCGCCATCCTTCATCTTCCACGAACGTATCATCTGCCCGCAGATTCATGCTCATCGGCTTTTTACACTTTGGACAGTACGGGACAAGATCCTCTGGGATCTGCCGTTTCGCCACAGCTCCGTCCGGCACAAACAATTCCCCCTTCTCTCCAATCTGAAATCCCTGTGCAGCCAGCATCTTCCGAATACTTTCTTCGTTGTCATAGGTATCCTTATGGCAAGGGACACTGCACTGAAATAATCCATAGTCCCCCTGAGTATAAAACAGACGATGTTTATCAAATCCGGCCTTCTGAAAGCAATGATCCACATTGGTGGTCAGGACAAAATAGTCCTTTTCCCGCACCAGCTCCAGCAGATCCTGATACACCGGTTTCGGCGCGTCCATGTAACGGTTGATCCAGATATAACGGCTCCAGTACGCCCAGTGTTCCTCCAGGGTGTCATACGGGTAGAAGCCCCCGGAATACATATCATGAAATCCATAACGTTCCTCGAAATCGGCAAAATAGTTCCGGAACCGTTCTCCTGTATAGACAAATCCCGCAGAAGTGGAAAGCCCTGCTCCTGCTCCAATGATTACGGCATCCGCTTCTGCAAGCGCCTGTTTTAATTTCTCCGTTTTTTCTTCTTCGGATTCCTCCGGTTTTCCCTTCCATAACTTTGACAGCATTTTTCTCACCTCATATTCTCTCTACCGCCGAAACCGGACAGTGTTCCATACAGTTTCCACAATGCAGACAGTGCTCCTGATGGATCCGGTATGGATTCCCCGGCTCAATACAGCTCTGTGGACACGAAGCCGCACAGGTGCCGCACCCGATGCATCGATCTGTAATCCGGTATCCCTTTTCCTTTTTTGTTCCATTTCCAATCACATACGTTTCCCGAAAAATCGGATGCACGCCAAGATGAAAATATTCGATCCGGGCGTCTTTGATTTCAAACACAATTCCAATCTCTCTGGTGTCTCCCGGATAGACATTGGCTAGATACGGCTGCTCCCGGAAAATCGTATCGATCCACTTCTTCTGGCTCTCTTCCGGCACCGGCCTTGCCTTTGCGGAGAGCCGGATCATCTCTTTGTACTTCGTATAGCCAAGGATTTGCACTCTGCCGTCTTCCAGCAGTTCTTTGCAGAAGTCCTTTCCTCTTGCCGTAAAGAAATAAAGTCCGTCCGCCTCATAATGAATGGCACTGATATTTCTGACCTGCGGATTTCCTTCCCCATCCACGGTAGCAAATGCCAACACTCCGACATATTCTAATTTCTTCAAACATGTTTCTGCATCCATTTTCTTTACTCCTTCCAGCACTGCGGGTCCGCCGCATAAAAGTTTCCATCCTGTCCGCTTGCAACGGCGGGGCATCCCCTGCACCAAGCCAGCAGTTCGCACTTTACTGTTCTGCACTCTGCGGCATGCATAGAGATCCCCGGTCGGAAGGATGGTCAGATGACAGTTTCCACAGTTGCATCCACCGTAAATCATTCCCTCTCTGGCCGTCTTGGGAATCTGAAATTCCCCTGTTTCATACTCATACAATGTCCAGAGATGATCTTTTTTATTGAAATAGGTATGGCATCCTGCAGCCTCATACTCCTTGAATTTCCGGTCACAGTCTTCCAACAGTTTCCGGTAGCGCAAAGGCTCGATTCCCACATCTTTTTCCTCACTGGTCGGGCAGTATCTGGCAAAGGCAAAGACATCCGCGCCGTGGGCTACAACCGTATCGATCAAATCCGGAATTTCATCGATATTTGTCCCCGATACCGTTGTCATAATGACCGAACGCATTCCCGCTCTCTTGATACATCCAATCTTCTCCAGCGTAGTATCAAAGCTTCCCGGCTTGCGGAACCAGTCGTGAGTCTCCCGCATCCCATCCAGAGAGAGCTGGTATTTCTCACATCCGTACTCTTTCATCTTTTTGCAGTTCTCATCGTTGAGATGAAACGGATTTCCAAGAATCGTAAAGGGAATTCCGTGCTCTTTCATCAGTCCCAGAAGCTTCCAGAAGTCCGGATGAAGGATCGGATCGCCTCCGGTAATGTAGAAATACGGCAGACGTCCATACACTTCACAGAAATCCATACAGTTATAAAAGGTTTCCTTCATCTTCTCCCATGTCATTGAATCCAGCTTTTTACAGTTGTCTTCCGAAAAAATATAACAATGCTTACACCTCTGGTCACACTCATCCGTGATATGCCACTGAAAAGAAAAATATTGTTTCATCCTGGCTCTCCTTTCTCTTTCTTCCGCTGTTCTATGTCAACCGGCCTGGGCCGGATTTCATCTTCTTTCGCTCCCCGTCCTGACCGGGCGGGGAGGCTGTTCTGTCTTTGACTTTCCTGCGCCTATTTGTCAGCCGCTCCACAGGCTGAACCGCAAGCAGACGGTGTCTCTTCCGGCTGGTCTGCCGCTCCGCACGCTGTTCCACATGCTGCCGCCGGTGTTTCCTCCATCTTTTTGCTCCATCCAAACAGATTCGTAAGTGACATGTTGTATTCCTCCTTCATTTGACTGTCAGACCTTTTCCTGTCTGCAGTTTTATTGTACTTCCGGAATCAGATCAAAAAAAGTACGCACAAATCTATTACTTAGTTACTTTTTTATAACTGTCAGATCCGCCTGGCATGTTACATTCAAATCTGATATAATATTCTCATCAGAACTATTGAAGAGGTGAGCGATCATGATGACAAAAGAAGAAATGCCGGCCTGTCCGGTTGCCACGACCGTCCAGTTGATCGGCAGCAAATGGAAACTTTTGATTCTGCGAAATCTGCGCATGCGTCCATGGCGCTTTAACGAGCTTCGAAGGGATCTGGAAGGCGTCAGCCAGAAGGTGCTGACCGACAGTCTCCGCGCCATGGAGGAAGACGGCATCATCACAAGAACCGTATATCCGGAAGTGCCGCCGAGAGTCGAGTACGCCCTTTCTCCGCTTGGAGAATCCATGGCGCCGATTCTGGATGCGATGGAGGCGTGGGGACGCTCCTACCAGAAACTGATGAACGAATGATGCAGGAGGTACATACATGATCAGAAGTTTTTTACCTGTTGGACAGGGTGCCTTTTATACCGAACAGTTTGACAGCGGAGTCAATATAGTCTATGACTGCGGCTCGTCCACAAGCAAATCCGCAGTCGAAAAGCAGATTGCCTGTACCTTTGAGCCGCGGGAACGGATTCAGGCGGTCTTTATTTCTCATCTGCATGAAGACCATATCAACGGACTCCCGTATCTGCTCTCCCACTGCTGTGTGGAACGGCTTTATCTTCCGTTTCTGACGGAGGAGGAGATTCTTCTGACACGGCTTATCGCCCGTCTGGAGAATGCGGAATCCGCCTTTCTTTCCAAACTGCTTGTGGATCCTTATGGAGCGGTTCAGGACTATACACTCCAGAACGATACGATGACTCCGGATATCTTTTACGTTATGCCGCCGGACTCCACTCGCAGGCCGGGCGGGAATGTTGCTTCTGTTTCTTCCGGAGAAATGCTGACGGTCCTGGACTCCGGTATCCCGTCGGACTGGACTTTTATCCCGTTTAATTTTCAGAATGCACAAAGAAGCAAGTCTTTTTTCCGGGGTCTGAAGAAGAATGGCTATGACAAAAAGACGCTCCAGTCCTACCTGGAGACATCGGATATTTTCTCCTATGACTGGGATGATCTTAAACGGATCTATCAGAAATATGCACCGGGAAGTCTCAATTCCAATTCTCTTGTAGTGTATTCCGGCCCACGTTCCGAAAGCGGACGTGCTGTACAGCCGTACCGCTTTTTCATGCCGGATCTGTCCGATCCTCAGTCCGGTCGCCAAAACGGTTATCCGGACGGCTTTCTCTTCCTTGGAGACTATGATGCCGGCGCAAAAGACAGCTGGCCAGAACTGACCGACCACCTGGCAGACTACATGCCTTTTGTCGGTACCGTCCAGGTACCTCATCATGGTTCCATGCATAACTATAATGAAGAACTCTCCTGCGGACAGTTCATTTTGATCATCAGCGCCGGATATCAAAATAAATACAAACATCCGCATACAAAGGTATTAAAGGACATGCTTATGAAGAGAGCCGTACACTTCTGGATCACCGAACATGCCGGAACAATGGTGCAGTTCCGAATCGAAGAGAACTGATCGTTTTACAAAAAAGCGGAGGAGAATGGCACGGTATTGCCGCCATTCTCCTCCGCTTTTTATTCTTCAAACAGACTCATCTGATGCCACTGCTCTTTTTGCTTTTTCTTTCCTGTCTGTTCCCGGCAGATCTGGTCATCTGAAAGCTCTGCCAGAAAGCTGCTCTCCTCTCCCGCAGACGTCAGGATCAGTTCCTCCCTGGCTCTTGTCATTCCTACATAGAGGAGCCTGCGTTCCTCTTCCGGGTCTGTCTCATAAGAGTCACTTTCCAGCGGGATTTTCCCTTTCTCCGCCCCGTAGAGGATGACAGCCGGAAATTCCAGTCCCTTGGAGCCATGGAGGGTCATCAGGGTTACCGCCTCCGCAGTATACTGTTTCTCCCCGCACCGTTTCAGGTCACTTTCCACGCCAAGCTCGATCATGTCCACCAGTTCTTCCATCGTTGCATAGCACACCGCTGTCTGGGAGAGCTTTTCCATGGCCTTGTTCTTCTCCATTCCCATCTCCCGGATCCATTCTGCCAGCAGGTCTGCCGGACGTTTGGCACTCATCCGTTCCTTCCAGACTGTTGCTGTTTCTTCAAACAACATTTCACTCAGCGGATTCCCTTCTCCATCGACAAAAAGACGCTGTCCCTTTTCCCTGGCCGCTTCCTGTTCCTGATCCAGCAGATACCGGAAAAAGGCAACGCTGTTTTGCACTGTTTCATCCTTCAGGAAAGACTCTCTTCCCGCAACAAGATATGGGATTCCCTCCTTCCTGAGGCAGGTCTCCAGCAGTTCTCCCTGCCTGTGGGTCCGGTACAGAACGGCAATCTCATGGAACCCTCTGACCGTCCTTTCTTTTTCTTCGGAGGATTTCTGCGCTTCCAGCATACCGATCCCGCCGACCATCCGTCCGATCTCTTTTGCCGCCCCAATGGCCTCCGCCATCTCGCTTCCTGCATGGAGGATCCGCACCGGAACACCCTCTTTCTGATTTGGATGAAGTTTTCGTTCTTCTCCCGGATTTCCAGAAATCACGGTAAGCGCACTGTCTAAAATCTGAGGAGTACTCCTGTAGTTTTCCCGAAGTCTTATGACAGAGAGCTCCGGAAACTCCTGCTTCAACGTTTCAAAGCACCGCGCATCGGATCCCCGGAACCCGTAGATTGCCTGATCCGGATCCCCGATTACAAACAGGCTGGAACCGTATTGATTCCATTCTTTCATCAGCCTGTACTGAACCGGACTGATATCCTGAAACTCATCGATCAGAAGATAGTCAAAGGGACTTCTCCAGTCCGTCTCCTTCGGGTGTTCTTTGAAAAGCCTTACGGTTTCCAGAAGCAGATCTTCGAATTCATACCATCCCCTGCTCTGCTTTTCCTCTTCATATGCCCTGTATGCCGCTTCTCTATCCGGGTGCCGGCTCTCGGATTCTGTTTCTCTCAGAATCTGTCTTGTTTTCCATGCTTCTGCCTGTTTCAGAAAGTCTTCCGTCTTCCCGTCTATTTGAAACTGCACCATCACAGCCTTTGCCAGATCTTTGAAGTCCTCCTCATCCGCCAGCACCGGCTTCTTTCCAATCTTCTTTAAGAACCGCAGACAGAGCGCATGAAAGGTTCCGATCTGAACCGACTTAAGCCATTCCGGATTCTGGCATGCCTTTTGAAGCCGTTCCCGGATCTCTCCGGCCGCCTGATTGGTAAAGGTCACTGCCGTGATGTGCTCCGGAGGAACCCTGCGGTCATATAAGAGAAACTGCAGTCTGGAAATCAATGTCCTGGTCTTCCCGGTCCCCGGCCCTGCAATCACCGCCGTTCTCCGTTTCAGAGATCCGGCTGCCTGCTCCTGGTCTTCGTTGAGAACATCGGCTTTGGCATTGTCTTTTTCCTGTATATGTGTCAAAGCAACGATTGGCTCCGCCTTTTTCGTCATTGGTTTCTTCTCTTTTCCTTTGTCTTTTTCCAGACCGCCCGTAATTCCGAGGGCCCCGAAGAAATCCATCTGGCCTTCCGGTTCCTCCCGCTCTTCTTCTGCAAAGATCCGTACTTTTCCATATTCCCCGTCGAATCTGGGACTCCACTCTACCTTCCCGGCCCGCAGCCGTTCGACTCCCTCCGCAATCAGCCTGCCGGAGACAAGTCGGATATCCTCCACTGGAACCTTTCTCAGGATTTCGAACTCCGCACCAAGCTTCGCCGTCAGCGCCTGATACTGCCTCTGTACTCCTTTGCTGGCGGAGCTGTGTCCCAGTGCCGCCCCGATAATCTCCGGCAGCGGAATGAGACTTTCAAACCGCTTTGCATCCGGCTTCTGATAGTGCTCCGGCCGGTCTGAGAGCTGCTCGATCCGGTGGGACACTCCGATCGTAATCTTCCGCCCGCAGACCGGACAGATACCTCCATACCGCTCCGTCTCCTTCGGGGTCAGGCAGAGTCCGCATTTCCGATGACCGTCCAGATGATATTTTCCCTCTTCCGGGAAAAACTCAATGGTCCCCGCCAGCCCCTGTCCAGTCTCAATCGCCGTTTTCAACCCCTGATAGGACAGCTCCGTATCCAGCAGATTGGCCTCCCGCCCCAGTTTTGCAGGAGAATGGGCGTCTGAATTGGAAATCAGCTGGAAACGGTCCAGCGCAGATACCCTCCAGTTCATCGGAGGATCCGAGGAAAGTCCGGTCTCCACCGCATGAATATGGGGCGTCAGATCCCCGAAGCATTCCTCCACAGTGTCAAATCCGGAAAATGCGCCGAACAGAGAAAAATGAGGCGTCCAGATATGGGCCGGCACATAGACCGCCTCCGGGCAGAGCTCCAGAATCATTTCCAGCAGATCATGACAGCTGATACCAAGGATGGGTCTCCCATCCGAATGAATATTCCCGATCTCTTCCAGCTTCCTTGAGATGATCTCCGCCTTCTCAAGATCCGGGAGCAGAATGAGACTGTGTACCTTTCTGACCCTTCCGCCCTGTTTGTAAATCGAACTGATTTCTCCTGTAATCACAAAACGGGGAATCTGGTGATCCGGCACAAAGTCTTCGTGGATCCGGTACTCTTCCTTCAGAACATAAAGCCCGTTTTCATCCTGTTCCAGCTTTTCTTTTAGTTCCTCCCGCCAGGCCGGATGGGTAAAGTCCCCGCTGCCGACCAGCTGGATTCCTTTTCTCCTCGCCCACAGATCCAGATGCTCCGGCGTACAGTCCTTGCTGGTGGCCCTGGAATATCTGGAGTGGATATGTAAATCCGCAATATACATCTTTTGCAACTCCTCATCTGTAAACTAACACTAGTCAAATTGTAACGCCGCCCTGGATTCTGGTCAAGAATTCCGTAAAAAAGCTCGATACACTGATTCCTGTGTATCGAGCCTTTTATGAAAACATTCTTCCTCTGATCTTCGTCCAGATATGAGCCTGGACATAATCATATGCACGGTCATAGATCAGCAGTGCGATCTGCCCTGCAATCCAGATTCCTGCCGTCATGACAGGGGACAGTTTTTTCCCTCCAAGCAACAGTTCCTGAAAGAAGACAAGCATCGGAATATACATGACATTGAACGCCGTGTATTTGACCGCCCAGAAGATGGACTGTCTCTGTGTGGTGCGGGACCGTCCCAGCATTCGCCATGCCGCTTCAATGATCACAATATACAGCCCCATCGCCGCAAAGGACAGGACATAAAACTTATTCGGGGCGATCAGAAGTCCCAGAAGGACATCCGCCACGTAAAAAGCACCCCCTGCTCTCATTCCAAACTCCCGGATAACAATCCCCACAAAAAAGGAGGCCGCCGCCAGCAGAAACAATGTATTGGTTTCCATCACGCTTCCCAGCGACATGCAGACAACCGAGAGAGCCAGGAAGAGACCGCAAAATGCCATCATCTTTCCTTTTACATGCATGAACAAAGATCTCCTCCCATACATTCACAGCAGGTATCCGCAAGCCACAGGTCACAGCACATATTTCCGGTGCCGCAGGATGTATTGCCGCCGTATCCGCCTCCGTACGGATTGTTCTGATATCTCCGGCTGTTCCAGTCGATCTGATTTAACAGCTGACGGTACTGTACGTTGTTTGGCTCCATATTGACAGCCTGGGCCGCATGTTCCCTTGCCACGACCAGGTTACCGATTCCGGCATTGGCCGCTCCGCTTGCATAATACCACATGGCAGTGCGGTTTGGCATCCGGTCCAGAAGGTTTAACGCTTCCCGGTAACGTCTGTTATTGATATAGTTAAAGACAGCCTGCATCTCCACGTCATTGCTGTCCCCGCCGTAGGATCCTCCGCCATAGGAAGAGCCTCCGCCGTAAGAGTAGCCTCCGGAACTTCCGCCGGATGCGCGCTCTCTCATAATCTCATCGTAAGCCTCCTGCACTTCCTTAAACTTCTCCTCGGCCAGATCAGCCAGCGGATTGTTTACATTGGCGTCAGGATGATATTTACGTGTTAATTCTCTATATGCTTTTTTTACTTCTTCGTCAGATGCGTTCTGCGGTACCCCCAGAACGTCATACGGATTCTTCGACATGATCCTGTTCCTTTCCTTTATTCTTTTTCATCTGAATCAACCGATAACGGTTCCACACTCCATCATACAGGATATTTCGCAAAATGTCCACATCCAAAAGGCATGGAAGTTTCTCAAATTCTGCGCTGCACTCTGCGATCATCATGCAGAGAATGTTCTTGATTCTCTCTTCATAATCCGGCTCTTTCCAAAGGTCGGCCAACGGATTGTAGCATCCTTTTTTCAGATCCTCCTCCAGATCTTCATAGGCATCCATCAGATAAATAAATTTCCCAAGAAAGAATCCGATCTTCCGCAGTGTTTTCTCCCATACATCCTTTTGATACACAAGGATTTCCGCCATCATTTTCCCAAAATAGCCGGAAATACGGTCCAGATCCTTGCAGTTTTCCCTTTCACACCTGTGAATAGCCCCAAGTGCCTTTTTAAAAATACGGCTCTGCCTCGGATATCTGTGGCTGATTCCTTTTGCTTTTCTCTGAAGCAGGCTCTTTGCCGCCAATGCCCCCGGCTTCTTCTCGTCCGCCCAGTCATCCTCCAGGTGATAATAGGCCAGCAGAAGATTCATATCCGCCGCATATTCTGTGATTTCATTTCTTCTCATCGTCTGCTTTTTGACCAGATGGGCCTTGCAGCGATGCTGCTCTGTATGCATCCTGCACTCATACAGCGATGTCAGAAGAATAATCGCAAAGGTCATATCGTAGGTCAGCGTCATCTGCCCGGAAAACCCGTACTTTTCTTTCAGGCTCTGGCAGAGTCCGCAGTAGTAAGACCTGTATGTTCGAAAATCCTTCATTTTTAATTCCGGTTCACAGACCGTTACATATCCAAACATATCTTAAACTCCTGTCTGTCGTGTCTGCTGTTTCTTTGTTCCCCAATCTTCAATCCGAAACTCTCCCTTTTTCTTCTGTTTGATTTCATAAAGGATCCGGTCCGCTTTCTTATAAAGCTCTACAAAAGAAACTGGCCGGTCGCAGTAAACTCCGCCAAAGGAAAGGGAAGAGCCGCTGGCCGGATAGTACTCTTTCATCTTTTCTTTGTAGATTGTACTGATTTTCATGAGCTTATTCTCGATGGCGGAAATACTCGTACACGGGTGTACAAAAATGACGAACTCATCTCCGCCCATCCGGATAATCACATCGTCCCTTCTGAAGAAGTGTTTCAGCCGCCCTGCTGTATATTTCAATACGCAATCTCCTTCATGGTGACCGTAGATATCGTTTACCGCCTTAAAACAGTCAATGTCCATCATCAAAAAAATGTAAGGTTCCCCGCTTTCCAGCCTCTGGGACACCATGATCTCTCCGCCTCTTCTGTTGTATAATCCGGTGAGGGGATCCGTCACAGATTCCACAAAGAGGTTGTTTTTCATTTTGACATTTTCCGAAATGTCAATAATCAGGCTGATGACCGCCTCTTTGCCATCCTGTGTCGTAATTCTCCTTCCCCGGTCAAAGACCCAGAGGAAAGTTCCGTCCTTTTTCCTCATCCGGTATTCGATCTCATATTCGCCTTTTTCTCTGCACTGCTTCTCTGCCGACTCCAGCGCTTCCTTCCTGTCTTCCTCCCAGATCCGGTTCAAAACATTCCCATCGGTCTCTTTGATAAACTCCTCGTATGTATAGCCAATCAATTCCAGAAACGTGTCGTTTACAATATAGACCGGCCACCCCTCTTCCATATATCCTCCGATAATACCATTTGGCATCGTTTCACACAGAAGATTCAGAAGTTCTCTCCTGGACGCCTGGTCCAGTCTGTCCACACGGGTGGTAATGATCCGGAACGGGAAATTTTCTTCTCTCTGAGTCACGCTCTTTAGCATGGTACGATGAAGAACTGAAATCCGGTATGTTCCATCCACTGCAATCACATTGGCCGTCATCCTAGCTTCATATTCCTCCTCCGGCTTTGCCGCACCTTCCACAGTCAGCACAACCTGGCCAAAACAGCTCCAGGCGGTATCGCCGCACGGCTTGCTGTGGTACTCTATGATCCGGTACAGCACCGCCTTGTCCACATACTGTTTCTCCTGTTCCAGGAGTTTCCGGAACTCTTCTTTCCCAAACACGGCTTTCGAAGCCCCCAGGAAGTAGAAATCCTCTGTGACCAGGGAGGCTGCCTTGTCCACATCCTTTTTTGTCAGCGCGTAATCCAAAAACTGATTCAGGACAGCATAGACCGGATCCTGATCCTGCGCCATCCCTTGTCCTGCTCTTTTTTCTACCAAAATCTATCACCCTTTTTCAAAAACTTCTCTTCAAATTCGTCCGCGCTGACCGGCCTGCTGTAGTAGTATCCTTGTCCGTAATCACACCCAAAGCTCTGGATCAACACTTCATTTTCCCTTGTTTCCACACCTTCTACTACTGTCGAAATCTTCAGTCGTTTTGTCAGGTCCACAACCTGTTCCATAATAATCCGCTGCCTGTTTTCCTTCTCATTTGTAATTTCAATGAGGAAAACTCTGTCCAGCTTCAATTCATCGATTTTCAGTTTTCCCAACGTATTGAAGGAGGAATATCCGCTTCCAAAATCATCCATGGAGATTCGGAAGCCTTTTTCCTGAAGACTGGAAATCCGGTTGTTTAATTCCTCCACATTTCCAATGGCTAGCCCCTCCAGAATCTCCAGTGTAATCAGCCTTGCCGGAATCCGGTACTTTTCAATCAGCCTGCACAGACTTTCCACATAGTCTTCCTCATAGAAAAGGAGCTTGGACTGATTGACCGATATCGGAATCGGTTCGATTCCCTCGTCGATCCATTTCCGGATGCGCCTGCAAACCTGTTCCACCATATACATATCCAGCCTTGCACAGAATCCGTTGCTTTCAAACAATGGAATAAACTGGTTTGGATAAATCATGTCTCCATCCTTTTTCAACCATCTGACCAGCGCCTCAGCCCCTCCCAGCTTTCCTGTCTTCAAGTTGATTTTCGGCTGAAGGAACATGGCAAATTCTCCATCCTGAAGAGCCTGATACATATGGCTTTCGATGTAGTTCTGCAGTGTCTCCTGTTTGTGAAGTTCTGTATCGTAGAACCAGACGTTATTCCGGTCCTTTCCCTTTGCCGTCTGAAGCGCAAACATCGCGTGGGTCATCATCATTTCCGCGGTACTGTTGTCTCTGCGGATGGCAGCGCCACAGTAAAGAAGAATCTGATATGTGTGATGCTGATTCAGGGCAAACCGGCTGATGCTGTCCATAATCTGTTCCAGTCTCTGACGAAGCACCGTTTGATCCTGTCCCTTGAGCAGTACCCAGAACACGTCTCCGGAATCCCGACAGAATAATTCTCCTGGTTCCAGGCTTTCCGCCAGCACGTTCTTAATGTGGCAAAGGAGCTTGTCCGCCTGTTTTCGTCCAAAGATCTCATTGATAAACTTGAACTGATGTATGTTCATTACACCTACCGTGTACCGCTCCGGACCTGCCAGTGCATCTTTCATCTCCTGAAGAAACCGGACCGTATTATAGGCGCCTGTCAAAGAATCATAGTAGGCAAACCGGATCAGCTGCCTGTGGTTTTTCCGCATCATCCGATATCCATATACCAGCAGGAAAATGCACAGAAGCAGCACTCCCACAAAGATGATCCGCGTCACTTTGATCATCTGGTAAATAGGTGCATTGATCCCCTGCATGGTATCCACGCAGAAGAGATACCATCCATTCAGGCCGACCGGTTCCAGATAAATTTCATAGGACACACCTTCATAGACGAATTCGCTGAATACGCTTTCATCCGCATCCATTGCCTTGCGGATTCTGTCTTTTTCATAATCCGAGAGATAATTTCCTTCAAAAATACTGTCCAGATCCTCGTCCACCACTTTATTTTTGGAACGGATCAGGAAGTTTCCCTCCTTTCCGATCATATGAATATAGCCGTATCCGTTCATTGCGGTTTTATCATCCAGAATCTCCCTAAAGGCCGCAATTTCATCATTTGCCACAAGTGCTCCCGTCAATTCATTGCCTTCATAAATCGGAATCGCATATGCGAATACTTTCTTTTTCAGACTGGTATCATAGTAGATCCTCGAAACACTGCTTTCGCCTCCCCAGGCATCCTCCACAATCTTTCGAAGGGGTTCATCAAGGTCCTCCACCCGCACATCTTTCTCAATGTTCTGGTTGATCGTAACCCGGATCCCCTCTCCACGATTTGTAAAATATCCCATCTGAATAAAATTGTTAGACTCGTAGAGTCCCTCCGCAAAGGCGTCCTCATCGATTGCGTTAATCGTATAACTGAACTGAAAAAAACTTGCCAGTGTTTGCAGCGTCTGCATATCCGCATCCATCTTCCGGAGCACATTCGTCTTATATTCCTCTGCTTCCGCCGTCATCTGAGTCTTCATCGTATCCTGCTGCACCCTTCCAAGGGCAGATGTAATGAATCCTCCTCCCAGCAGCAAGACGATACTGATCAGGACAATCACAGCCGTGATTCTCCGCAGTCTTCTCATCAACTGTTTTTCACTCATTTTTTTACTCCTTTTCATCTGCTTTTATCATAAAATAGACAACTTGAGGTGTCAAGAAGCGCAAAAAAATCTCCAGCCATTTCCGCGTGGCTGGAGATTTCCATTTCCTGTATTTTTTTATAAGAGTTCTGCTTTTTTTGCCAGAATTGCTTCTACAGCGGCGCATGCTGGGCAGTCACAGTACTGTTTTCCTGCTGCTTTTAATTCTTTCCCGTGAGCAGCCACTTCTTTTGTCTTTTCCGCTCCGAATACCTTGGCGCCCATCTCCGACTCTGCAAACGCAATCAGTCCATCCAGCGGCATGATGTCTTCTTCCAGTTCGGCGATGTATTTTTTCGTCTCTTCCGCCTCTTTCTCTGTTCCGACAGCATCAAGCCATGCCTGAGCCGCATCCTTTGCCTCCTGGCTGCAGGATGGAGCTGCCATCAGCTCTTTTGTTTTTTCCACTACATAATTTAATGTTTCCTGAGTCATACTGTACACACCCTTTCTATGAATTGTTCTGCCCTTATTATAACACCTTCCCGTTAAAATGGGGCTGTGAATTTCTCCTCAGATCAGAACTTTACATTCAAACGGCTCCAGCAGAAGTGTCCCATCATATGCTGCCTTTGTCTCGGCATCCGTCCAGCTTCCGGTTCCTTCGATGCGAACCGGCTCGTTTTTGAAATTCATCACAAAGATGACCCGTTTTCCATCTTCACCGAGACGCTCGGTCACAGTCACACCATACGGAAGTTCTGTTTTAAGCGCATTTTCCAGTCCTGTCTCTACAAACAGCTTCCGGTAGAAATCACGAAGAAATTCCAGACCGGATTCCGCTGCCAGATAATAAGCCCTTCCTTTTCCGAAGGCATGTCGGGTAATCACCGGAGCTCCCGCATAAAAGTCTGTCTCATAGGAAGCCAGCACTTCCGTATCTTCCGCAGCATGTACGATTTCGCAGAGATTCTGCGCCGGATACACGGTTCCCTCATATGTAAACCGGTTTTCAAATTCCTCAGACGGCGCATCGATCTCTTCCTGCTCAATGCCAAGCACATCGTACAGCGGATGATGCCCTGTAAAACAGAGATCCGTCTCGTCCACCATTCCGCTGAAACAGGTGGTCACAAAGGTGCCTCCGCCTGCTGTGAACTCCCGTACCCGCTTTGCATATCCATCCTTGTACAGATAGTTCAGCGGAGCGGTCACCAGATGGTATCCTTCTAAAGACGCATCCATAGAAATCAGATCCGCCTCAATTCCCTGTTCCCAGAACGTTCTGTAGTGTGCAAGAATGGTTTTCACATAATTAAAATCCAGTCTCGGTCCCTGGGTATCTTCCAGAGCCCACCAGTTTTCCCAGTCAAAAACAATCGCAGCCTTTGGCCGGTTGACGGTATGGGAAAGAAGCTCTCCCAGTCCTTCCAGTCTTTCCCCAAGCTCTGCCACATCGCGGAATACTCTTGTGTTGGATCCGTTTTTGTGATCCATCACTGCACCGTGGAACTTTTCAAATCCTCCACGTCCTTTTCTCCACTGAAAATACTGAACTGAATCGGATCCATGGGCCAGCGCCTGCATACCTGAAAGCATATGCATGCCCGGTCGTTTCAGCGGATTGTGCTGCCTCCAGCTGATTGCAGAAGGAGAACTTTCCATCATCAGGAACGGCGCCTGATTCAAGGAACGCATCAGACTGTGACTGGCCGCCGTCTTCACTGCTGTCGGGACTTCATCCTTTTCTTTGTGCCAGAACGGATAATTATCCCAGGAAATGATATCGACGCCCTTTTTCATCCGGTTGTAATCCAGACCTTTGAAAAAGTACATAAAATTCGTTGTAGCCGGAAGGTCCGAGTACTCTTTGACTGTGCGTGCCTCCAGCTGGTAAAAATCGTTCATCTGCTCTGTCGAAAACCGTCTCCAGTCCAGGAAGAGGGCCGTACTCGTCGTCTCTCCGTTCGGAACCGGACTGTGGATCTGTTCCCAGTCTGTGTATGTGTGGCTCCAGAAGTAATTCCACCATGCACGGTTCAGATTGTCCAGTGTTCCGTATTTTTTCTTCAGCCATTTCCGGAAGGCCGCCTGACAGAGCTCACAGTGACAGACCGAATCTGCAAAATTTCCGCCCAGTTCGTTGGAAATATGCCAAAGTATCACATTGCTTCTCCTGCCGAATCTCTTTGCGAGCTCCCGGTCCATCTCCGTAATCTTCTGCCGCATGACCGGAGACGTATAGCAGAAATTGTGGCGCTTTCCCGGAAGATTGCGTCTTCCGTCCGCCTGTACCTGCATCACTTCCGGATATTTCTGTGTCAGCCAGTGCGGCATGGCCCCGGAAGGAGTGGCCAGGACCACCTGGATTCCTTCCTGCTCAAGTCTCGTAATGATATGATCCATCCAGTCCAGCTGATAGACGCCCTCCTCCGGCTCCAGTGCCGCCCAGGCAAAAATGCCCAGGCTGACACAGTTGACATGCGCGGCTTTCATCAGCTTTACATCTTCTTCAAAAATCTCCGGGTGGTCCAGCCACTGATCCGGATTGTAATCTCCTCCATGGAGAATTCTTCCACCTAACATGGTCCGGCCTCCTGTCTTAAATTCCGCGGAAACGGAATGTAAATTCCATTTTGTTTTCTGCATTTAAAAGGTATTCCGGATGGGTAAAGGACATCCAGCTGTCATCCCCTGCAATCCCCATCTGTCCAAGCGCCGCACGCACAACCGTATAATGCACCTGCGGAAGCTCATACGGATGTTTTGCGTTTTCCAGTTCATGCGGTGTATACGGGAGAGCCGAGAACATCATCGGTCCGCTCTTTTCATCCATCTCAAAAAGCATGCCTCTTCCGCTCCGGTCTGTGATTTTCGCGTAGCGGACTTCTTCTTTTGCCCCGCATTCCTGCGGCACAATGTATCTTGCCATATTTTCTTTTACAAGGTTTCTGTAAATGCCAAGCTTTGCTCCTCGTTTCCGGTCCGCATAGGTTTCCTCCGGTCCAAGGCCGTACCAGGTCACATGATCGTAATCTGCATCCAGTTTGAACATGACACCAAATTCCGGCATGTCGCCCAGCTCTTTCACCGGGTCATAGGAGAGTGTCACCTGCACAGTTCCATCTCCGGAAACCACATAGGAAAGTCTGCACTGGCTGACCGGGGTTGTCGGCATCAGATAGGTGTAGGTCACTTTCACGCTGTGATCTCCCTCTTCTACCTCCGGCTCCAGGATTTTACAGCAGTCGCTGCCGCGGAAATCCTTGTGTCCCACATACATGCTCGCAATCTTCCACTGAGCATAGCGTTTCGGCATCTGATTTCCCTGATCGTTGTCGACCGGCGCTCTCCAGAAATTCGGTTTTGGAATTTCCTTTATCATCTCTTTTCCCGCATACCGGTAGGATACCAGACCTCCATCCAGAATGGAGAACATCGCCTCAAAGGAATCCCCTCTGACTCCGATATTGTGCTTGCTGCGAATGATCTTCACAGGACGACAGCAGCATTTCTTTTCTTCCTCTATTTTGTAGACAAACTGTCCAAAGGCCATTTCATGTCCTGCCTTTGCCCAGATTTCATCTTTTTTCAGGCGGAAGGAAACGGTAATCGTGTATTCTCCCGGAATCCTTTCCTCCGGAAGCGGAAGGTCATACAGCTTCTCGGACAGCGGCTCCACATCCGTTTCGAGCGATACCTGACGGATCTGTTCGCCGTTTCTTGCCACAAGAACAACACAGTCATAGTGACTGGTATTCAGGAACAGATTTTTGTTGATGACTTTCACCTGCTCTTTGGATACTTCCGCCGTAATATTCTGATAGTTAAACTTGACTTCCTGCATCTTCGGGGACGGCTCCCGGTCTCCTCCGTAGGCGATTCCGTTGGCGCTGAAATTATAATCCGTCGGCCTCTCTCCGAAATCTCCGCCATATGCCTGGAATTCATTGCCATACCGGTCTTTCTTATAAATGGTCTGATCAATATAGTCCCAGATAAATCCTCCCTGATAGAGCGGTTCTGTATCAGTCAGATCCGTGTATTTATGCATGGCTCCACAGGAATTGCCCATGGCGTGGGTATACTCACAGCAAATAAACGGCTTGCTCCGGTCCTTTGCGAGGAACTCCTTGATCTTCTCCACCGGAGTATACATCTGGCTTTCCATATCGCTTGTATCATTGTACCGGCGGTCCTGGAACACACCTTCGTAATGAACCAGCCTGGTCGGATCTTCTTTCCGGAAGAACTGGGACATTTCATAAATATCCTTACCGCCGTAGGATTCATTTCCGCAGGACCAGATCAGAATACACGGATGATTTTTATCTCTCTGGTACATGGAATTGACACGGTCCAGAAGAAGCGGCAGCCATTCCGGTCTGTCATTCGGCACAATATAATCATAGTCTTTGTCCGCATGAGCTGTATCCCAGCTTCCGTGCGTCTCCATATTGGTCTCGTCAATCAGATAAAATCCGTACTCATCGCACAGCTTATATACAAGAGAAGAGTTCGGATAATGACTGGTACGGATTGCATTGATGTTATTCTGTTTCATCACTGTGAGGTCTTTCCGAAGCTCCTCCTCTGATACATGGCGGCCGCTCACAGAACTGAACTCGTGACGGTTGGCGCCTTTAAATACGATTCTCTTTCCATTCAATGTCATCATCCGGTCTTTCATCTCAAACCGGCGGAATCCAACCCTCTGTGGAATCAGTTCGGAAACACTGCCATCCTTTCCGGTCACAGTAATCATCAGATCATACAGCTGCGGATCTTCTGCGCTCCAGAGAACCGGACTGCTGATCTCCCATGTAAACTGATTTTCCCCATTCAGTTCTTTTTCCTCATCTACACAGATCTCGCCATGATAAGAAAGGACAAATCTGGCTTTCCCTTCTCCCCAGGTACGTGTACAGATTTCCATCTGTGCCTTTTTCAGGGTTTCATCCGGAATCGCACGGATCCGAAGATCACGAATATGTACATCCGGCACCGTATACAGATAAACGTCCCGGTACAGTCCGGAAAACCGGTAGAAATCCTGGTCCTCGCACCAGCTTCCCGCTGTCCACTTGAAGACCTGCACTGCCAGTTTATTTTCTCCGTCTTTCAGATACTCAGTCAACTCAAAATCCGAAGGAGTGAACGTATCCTCACTATATCCGACGAATGTTCCATTTACCCATACCGCCAGTCCGCTCTCAGCGCCCTGGAAGGAAATGAACACTCTCTTTCCTTTCATCCGTTCCGGCACGGAAAAATATTTCACATAGCTTGCCACCGGATTAAAATGCTCCGGAATTTCTCCTGGACGGATATCTTCCCGTCCTTCCCACGGATACTGGGTATTGGCATACTGCGGCGCATCATATCCTTCCATCTGGATATGTGCCGGCACCCGGATATCGTCCCAGGATGCACAGCAGTACTCTTCTTTTTCAAATCCCGGAACTGCAGACTCATAGGTTTTGGCATAATGGAATTTCCAGATCCCGTTCAGACTCTCCTGAAACCCGCTCTTTCCTGTCTCCATATCCATCTCTGACACAAAGTATTCGTGATCCGAATGGGCTTCCGCTCTCCCGTCGCAAAAATATTCCGGATTCTTTACATTAGCATAATCAAATTTTTTCATGATTTCCTCCTCTAAAAAAGGAGTCCGCCGCATCTGCGGCAGACTCCTGCTCCTATGCGGGCTCTCTGTCTATTATTTTACGGCTCCTGTGATACCTTCTGCAAACTGCTTCTGAAGTATGAAGAAGACAATCATAGTCGGAATGGAACAGAAGAGAACTCCCACCATTAACACACCATAATCTGTTGTATATCCACCGGAAAGGTTGGCAATCAACATCGGCATGGTCTGTGCCTCCGGCTGTGTCATAATTACCTTTGGCCACAGGTATGCATTCCATGCATTCATAAAGGTAATAACCGCTGCTGCAGCATAAGTTGCTTTCATCATCGGCATATACATTCTTACGAAAATTCCAATCTCGCTGAGTCCGTCGATACGTGCCGCTTCCATAACGTCCACAGGGAAGTTACGCGAATTCTGACGGAACATCATGATCAAAAACGGCGTCGACAGAGACGGAAGGATGAATCCTACTGCCGAGTTCAGAAGCTTTGCAGAAGAAAGCAGTTTGAACAGAGGGATCATCGTCGCCACCTGAGGAATCATCATGGCAAGAAGGATAACGGAAAACAGGAAGTCCTTCTTCTTGTCGTGATAAAGCTCAAATCCAAATCCTGCAAGGGAGCAGATCAGAATCGCAAGAACTGTCTGCAAAATCGAATACAGGAAGGAATTTCCCATCGCTCTCCAGAGATTGTTTCCATTAACAAGATTCTGGAAATTCTCAATAAAATGTGCGCCAATCGTAAGCTTTCCATTTGCGACTTCGAACGAAGTATTCGTTGCCGCCGAAATCATCCAGTAGAACGGGAAGACGGAAAGGAACGCTACAATAATCAAAAATATGTAGGTAGGAATCAACCTGCGCTGAATCATACTTCTATTCTTTTTCTTAGTCACGCGTATCACCTACTTTCATATTGATAAATGCAAGGATCGCAACAATGATAAATACGAAGAATGACATTGCGGTCGCATATCCAAAGTTTGCAACTCCCTGTCCCAGTGAGTTATTGTAAATGTAATGTGACATTGTGATTGTCGCATTGGCCGGACCACCGTTTGTCAGGTTGACAGACTCGTCGAACAACTGCAGTGTTCCGTTGATGGACATAATAAATGTCATGATGATCGTTGGTTTCAGAAGCGGAACCGTGATGCCCCAGAATGTCTTCCATCCGTTTGCACCGTCAATCTTTGCCGCTTCATAAACGGAGTATTCAATGTTCTGTAATCCTGCAAGATAGAATACCATGTTGTATCCTGTCCATCTCCAGATCAGGGCAATGATAATAACCGCTTTTGCGCTGGCTGCATTTCCAAGGAAATTGTAATTGGATTCCAGGATTCCAAGGTTTACAAGAACCGAGTTAACCAGACCATCTGTTGCAAATAATGATTTAAAAATCAGGGAATAAGATACAAGGGATGTCGCACATGGAAGGAATATACATGTACGGAAAAATCCTTTTAATCTTAAATGTTTGTTGTTCAAAAGCTGTGCCAGCAGAATTGCAAGGATCAGCATGATTGGCACCTGAATGATCAGATACAGAAATGTGTTCCCTACGGATCTGAGGAACAGTTTATCCTGGAACATACGGGTATAGTTGTTGAAAATCGGATCCGACCACTGCATGTTGGCACTGGAACCGGTCTGAAGCGACATGATGAACGCCTGAATCATCGGCCAGAAAGCCATGACTGCGATCAGGATTGTCGCCGGAGCAAGAAATACCCATCCGAATGCTGACTGTTTTGCCAGCAGGTTCATTTTCTTCTTCGGTTTCACGAGAGCCCCTCCCTTTCACTATTTTGAATGACGAGGAACGATTACTCGCTCCTCGTCATTATAATCTCTGCTCTTTACGATAACAGCAGATTAGTTGCCCATTTCAAAGTTCAACTGATCTTCTGCTTCTTTCAGTGCATCCATCGTATCTGCACCGTTGATGATATTTACGATTGCGGATCCGATGTAGTTACGTGCTGAATAGTGGAAGTCGCTCTGCTCAACTGTCTGTACGTGTGTACCCATTTCAACGATGTCTGCATAGATCGGCTGATTATTGAAGTATTCTACGCCTTCGTTGTATACTTCTGTCTCAGCTGCCGGTGCGTATGTAGAAATTACACCGCCTTTTTTCAGAGCATTGTCATATGTTGTTGTACTTCCGCCGAATGTGTAAGCAAGGAAGTCTTTTGCAAGGTCAACGTTCTGGCAGTTGGATGTGATGTACAGAGAAGATCCTCCGTTACTTGCATATCCCTCGCCGCCTTCCAGTGTCGGCATTGTTGTGATTTCCCATTTTCCGCTGTTTGCATCAACCTTTTCGATTGTCGGGATAATCCAGTTACCGTTCATAACACCTGCAACCTGGTCACCCTGGATTGCTTTGTCTGTGTAGTCAGACCAGCTGTTTGGCATGAGAAGTACGTTTTCTTTTGCCATCTCAACGAGTTTTTCAACGATTGTTACGAGTGTTTTATTCTCTGTGATGTATGGTTTACCATCTTTAAACTGGGATACACCCTCTGCCTGCAGCATAATGTATGGAAGGTCGTTTCCATCACTGTTCATGCAAAGCAGATATTTACCTGTCTTTTCATATACAGCTTTACCAACTTCGATGAACTTATCCCATGTGCACCCTTTCATATCATCGATGGTGTATCCTGCCTGCTCCAGAAGGTCTGTACGGTATGCAGCTACAACAGTACCATTGTCTACCGGCACTCCGTAATGCTCGCCGTCGATAGTGGAGTAAGCAATTTTCTCTGCTGCGAAATCATCCCAGTTGATATCCACATCTCCAAGTGGTGTCCATGCATCCGGATAGTCAGATACATATCTCTGAATGTAGTGATCCTGGAAAAGTACGATGTCAGGAAGGTTGGAGTAGTCTCCTGATGATCCGGCTGTTGTGATTGCTGTCTCAACGTCCTCGGAAGCAGACTGCTCAACGATCTCCAGATTGAAATCAGAATCTACATTTTCCTTGTAGTCATCTGCCGCTGCCTGGATCGCCGGAATATTGAATGCCGGGTCCCATGCGTATACGGTTAATGTGTGCTCATCTCCGCCTGAGCCAGATCCTGATCCGCCATCTCCTTTATCAGATCCGCCGCTTCCGCAGGCTGCCATCGAAAATGTCATTGCTGCAACCAGCAATACTGAAAGTAATTTCCTTTTCATAAATAAATACCTCCTCCTGTTTTCTGTCCGTCTTGTATTTTCTCTTCGAACATCTTCTGAAGTAATTATATCAAGACAGTCCCCATAAATGTTTGCATATTCGTATGTAAATTATGCATTTTCGACCATTTTTGTGCCCTTCGCACTGTTTTCGCTCTGTTTTCGTTATTTTTTTGTCCAATCGGTACATGAACTTATTCAATTTGTATAAAAAAGAAGGGGATTCCATACGAGTTTTTTCTCCAGGAACCCCCATTTTTGTATGATTGTCTTGCTTTTTTATCTTATTTTTCCGGCGTTTTCTTTGAAATTATGCAAAAAAGACTTTGTCCGGGAATAAATTCTTCATTGCTCTCAGCATTTCCTCATTCAGATCCAGCAAAATCTTGATCTTTTCCCTGCCTTCTCCAATGATCATGGTATAGTACGGAATGTCGTCATCATAGGATGTATAATCATACTTCGGCAGTCGCTCTGTTCCTCCTTTGATCCGGTATTTCGCAACCTTTTCGTGCCAGTTCGGCGCTACCACTTCCAGTTTGTTCAAGTCCAGTTCATGGGCCTGTTTCCGATGCCGTTTTCCCATAATCACATCAATCGAAAACTGATTTCCCTCCATAATGTATTCGTATTCTTTCTGGCTGAACAGATCAAACAGAAAATAAAGGCAGATCAGAAGAAATCCAGGAAGCATAAATCCTCTGGAAAATACGATCCCCATCAAAATGAATATTACTCCAAAAACAACCATCAGCACTTTCAGCACCCCGGTACCCGGCTTTTTCTTTCTTGTTACCTGCTCTGTAATTCTTATATTGTACATGGCTTACCATCCTTCCTCTGATCGAACATTAAACTGTAGAATCTGCTGTTCGTAATTTTCCGGTCGCTTTTTCCATTCTTCCGGCGCCATCCCCATGATCTTCTGAAAATTCCGGTTAAATGTAGAACTTGTAAAGTATCCGCATTTTGCTGCGATCGAGGAAATTGGCTCATCCGTCTTTCTCAAATATTCACAAGCCGAGCGGATCCGCACCAGATTAATATATTCCAGCGGACTCATCCCCATGCACTGAGAGAACACTCTTCTGAAATGTGTCTCACTGATATGGATCTGCGCCGCGATATCACTGACCTTGATCCGTTCATGATAGTGATCGCTGATATAATCAAGAGACCGGTCAATCAGATTATTCATCCTGGCTTCTTCCCGGATTCCCCCCTCAGACTGGTCAAATTGCGCAGAGTTTCTCCTTGCAATCTCTGAGAGGAAGGCAAGCATCATTCCTTCGGCCTCCTCCAGATAGTACGGCTTTCCTTCCCGCATAATATCCAGAATCCGTTTCACAAGCTCTGCCAGATACGGCATCTCTTTTTCCTTTGCAAACACGGCCTTCTGGTTGATGGCCAGAAGCATTTGATCCACGTAAGCCGGCACGCCCATAACCGTTTTCCGAAGCAGCTTTTCCACATCCACAAACAGATACTCCCATGTACTGATATTGTCTGGTTCGCTGTTCGTCGTATGCAGATAATTCTTCGGAATCACCGTAAACTCCCTGCCCCGGAACGGGTATGATTTTGTCCCAAGCACCACTTCTCCCCGGCCCTCATAACAGTATCCGATTTCGAGAAAGTTATGGAAATGAAGATAGTCAATATCCCGTCCATAATTCTGCTGCCACTTTTCTCCAAGCAGGGCTATAATCGTCCTGCTCTCCGGCATTCGGTAATATCGAAATTCTGCTGTCTTCTTCCGTTTTCTGCTCAACTCGTTTCGATCCCCTTTCTTCTTTCCAGTTCCCTCATCAGCTCCGGCTGAATTTCCGGATAAGTCCAATGCTCCGGCAGATCCTGGGTAATGATAATCTTTTCTATCTCACTGTGCAGCTCCGGCTCAAACTCCCGCACTTTGGCCGTATACAGCATTCCAAATGTCTCTTCTGTTTCTTTTCCCTCATCATCCACAGAAGCCACCGAATAAATACAGACCGGCTCCATATCAAAATCCACCGCACCGGTCTCCTCATACAGCTCTCTTTTTGCTGTTTCTTCTATGGACTCTCCTGCTTCCCGGTGTCCTCCCGGCACCTCGTATGTATCCCTCTTTCGATGCTTGCAAAACACCCATTTCCCATCACTTCTGGTAATAATAACGGCAAATTTCAAGAGGGCATCGTCCACCTCATCATAAAACCGAACTTTGATCATGCCTTGTTAACCTCCTGTCAGCTGATGTAAATTTATTCAGGGATCATCTCCCTTTTTTCTCCCTCTTCAAAGTAAAAATACGGCCTGGCCCCGATAATTTCAATACGATTTTCATTCAGGAACAGTGTATCTTCTTCCGGCAGGGCAATGACCGGACCTCTGTTCATGGAGAACTGCAGCAACGCTTCTGTATATTTCTCCGTCCGTTTCTGATTTTCCTGTTCTGTCAACCTGGAACTTCCATTCGTATAGTGGGCAAAAAGCGAATATCCTTTTAAAACATCAAAGCCTTTCGTGTCTTTTAATCCAATCTTGTTCTCATCCATGGCCTTACAGCTTTCAATATCACGGCCAAAAATATTTGCCCCTGCACTTCCGCCAAAAACAATTCCATCATGTTCGATATACTCTTTGATTCTATCAAAACCTCCACTTTGCTTCAAATCGCCTAATAGTTTGTATGTATTTCCCCCACCAATAAAAAGAGCACTGTAACATCCCAGATCTTTCCCTGCCAGCTCCTCTGCGCTTCGAACCATCTCAATCTCAGGCACTTTCACTTCTTTCAGTTCACCCTGAATCCATTCGTAGCAACTGTCAAAATACGCATTTTCCATTGCAAATGGGATGTACAGGATCGGTCTCGTGTGATCAATGATATCGTTCAGACGCCGGCAGGCTTCCATTGTCTGTCTGCCATCTCCGCCTCCACATAAAAATATACGCATGGCTTCTTCCTCCTGCTTCTGCTCTTCATTCTTTGATTATATCATTTTTTTCTTCCGAAGGAAATCAGATGACACTTTGCTGAGACGATAGAATGTTTCCCATCGTTTTCTGACGTTGTTTCTCCAAATGCTTCCAGATGTTCTATGTACTGCCCACCGTCCTGACCAGGACTGATAAACTCAACATAATCATTAACCCGTACTCCAACATTTTGCAGTCCCAGCCGTTCCATATAAATCGGAATCTTCATGCCGACTCTAAAATCTCGTTCCCCTTTCTGAAATTCGTTCATCCATTTTTCTTTCAGGAAGTCATCATATTCAAACATATCGTATTCAGGATTATCTTGATATACCCCCGCGTGCTCCATCCGCCGGTCTGGCTCTATGCAAATGACGATCCCACCTTCGGAAGCACAGTCACACATCTTTTTCAGGATGTTTTTCACATTTGGAATATGCCGCAGGAAAGATTGACAGATCACAACGTCAAATGTCCGTTCAGGAACAAATTCATTGATATCACTTTCGATAAACTGTATCCGGTCCGAATCTGCTCCAAGTCGTTTCCGTCCTTCCTCAAGCAATTCCCTGCAGAAATCCACTCCAGTATATGTACTTTTCTCTGATAGCAGCGGCAGAA
>ERZ1643246.1458-NODE-1458-length-25724-cov-6.541314_pt1 | contig 25724 bp, 27 predicted proteins | sample MGYA00579265_ERZ1643246 | MGnify/ENA primary metagenome ERZ1643246 (study PRJEB29033, sample SAMEA4952261) | chicken gut metagenome | biome: Broiler Chicken; feature: Gastrointestinal Tract; material: Caecum | place: Ireland | collected 2018 | study: Broiler...
TGCAACAAAAAGAATCCCGTATTTATGCGGGTTCTGGCGTTTCGCAAACGCCTACAGAATTTTATGTTTAAAAGGAGCACATATTATGTTTAAAATCAACGAAAACTATCTGAAGCTTCCGGGAAGCTATCTGTTCTCCACCATCGGGAAGAAGGTGGCGGCGTACGCGGAAGCGCATCCTGATAAAAGGCTGATCCGCCTGGGCATCGGTGATGTGACGCAGCCCCTTGCGCCGGCGATTATCCGGGCTCTGCACGCGGCGGTGGACGAGATGGGTTCCCGGGAAACCTTCCGGGGCTACGCGCCGGATCTCGGCTATGATTTTCTGCGGACCGCCATTGCGGAGAACGACTACAAAAGCAGAGGCTGCGACATCTCCGCAGATGAGATTTTCGTCTCCGACGGGGCAAAATGCGACTGCAGCAATATCCAGGAGATTTTCGGGCAGGACAACCGGATCGCCGTCTGTGACCCGGTATACCCTGTCTATGTGGATTCCAACGTAATGGCGGGAAGGGCCGGGGAGTGGATCCCGGAAAAAGAAATGTTTTCCAATGTGATCTATATGCCCTGCACCATGGACAATGATTTTGTCCCTGCCTTTCCGAAGGAAACCCCGGACATGATTTATCTGTGCTATCCGAACAATCCCACCGGCGCCACGCTGACAAAGGCGCAGTTGCAGGACTGGGTGGATTATGCCAACCGTGTGGGAGCTGTGATCCTCTATGACGCGGCCTACGAGGCGTATATTTCCGAGGAAGATGTTCCGCATTCCATTTTCGAGTGCGAGGGCGCCAGAACCTGTGCCATTGAGTTCCGCAGCTTCAGCAAAAACGCCGGATTTACCGGCGTGCGTCTGGGCTTTACGGTAGTTCCCAGGGATCTGAAATGCGGGGATGTATCTCTTCACAGCCTCTGGGCCAGACGCCACGGCACCAAGTACAACGGAGCTCCCTATATCATTCAGCGGGCGGGAGAAGCCGTCTATTCGCCGGAAGGAAAAGCAGAGCTGAAGGAGCAGGTGGCCTATTATATGAAGAATGCCCACGTGATCTACGAGGGCCTGAAATCCGCCGGATACACGGTGGCCGGCGGAGTGAATGCCCCCTATATCTGGCTGAAGACTCCCGAGGGCATGGACTCCTGGAAGTTCTTTGACTATCTGCTGGAGACTGCCAACGTGGTGGGAACACCCGGATCCGGCTTCGGCCCCAGCGGAGAAGGCTATTTCCGGCTGACTGCCTTTGGCACCTATGAGAACACCGTGGAGGCCATTGAACGGATTAAAAAACTTTAAAAACAGCCGTGGAGGCGGAAAAGTCCGCGGGAATCCTCCGGCAGGAGGCCCGGGGGCTTTTCTTGCCGTACACAATTTTACCAGATATATAAACAGAGGGCTTTGCAAAAGCCCCGGATCTGTTGTATACTGGCTATCAGGTGAATGTTCAGGCATTCCGGCGGACCGGAGCCTGGAAAGGAGTATAAATGGCTGAGAAAATTACAGATGAAACCATTGATTATGTGGGTATCCTGGCCAAGCTGAAGCTGTCGCCCTCCGAGCGGGAGGATGCCAAGGCTGACATGCAGAAGATGCTGGACTACATCGATAAGCTGAATGAACTGGACACCTCCGGAATCGAGCCGATGTCCCACGTGTTTCCGGTTAAAAACGTATTCCGTGAGGATGTGGTGACCAACGGGGACGCCCGGGAGCAGATGCTGGCCAACGCGCCGGAACAGAGGGACGGCCAGTATCAGGTGCCGAAGACAGTGGAGTAGGAGGGGAAAACACGTGGATTTGATGAAACTGACAGCCGTACAGCTTTCAGAAAAGATCCGGGCCGGTGAAGTCCGGGCGGCGGAGGCCGTGGAGGCGGCCCTTGCGGCCATTGAAGCGCAGGAGAACAGGATCCATGCCTTTATCACCGTGGACCGTGACGGCGCCATGAAAGCGGCGGAAAGAGTACAGAAAAGAATTGACGCGGGAGAACTGAAAGGGCCTCTGGCCGGTGTTCCCATCGCCGTAAAGGATAATATCTGCACAAAGGGGCTTAAAACCACCTGTGCCTCAAAGATTTTGTATAATTTTGTGCCCACCTACAATGCAGAGGTAATTGAAAATCTGGAGAAGGCGGGTATGATCGTAATCGGCAAGACGAATATGGATGAGTTTGCCATGGGAAGCACCACAGAGACTTCCTTTTTCGGCGTGACGAAAAATCCACGGAATCCGGAGCATGTGCCGGGAGGTTCCTCCGGCGGCTCCTGTGCCGCCGTGGGCGCCGGAGAAGTGCTCTGTGCCCTGGGAAGCGATACCGGCGGCTCCATCCGGCAGCCCAGCTCCTTCTGCGGCGTTACGGGGCTTAAGCCCACCTACGGGGCCGTATCCAGGTATGGCCTTATCGCCTATGGCTCTTCCCTGGATCAGATCGGACCGGTGGCCAATGATGTGACGGACTGCGCGGCGCTTCTTTCTGTGATCGCGTCCCATGATCCGAAGGACTCCACTTCCGTTGAACTGGAAGATTATGATTTTATGGGAGCTCTGAGAGAGGATGTGTCCGGCCTGCGGGTGGGAATCCCGAATGAATATTTTGGAGAGGGTCTGGATCCGGAAGTGAAAAGCCGGGTGCTTCATGCGGCAGAAGTTCTGAAAAGCTGCGGAGCGCAGGTGGAGCATTTTGATCTGGGAATGCTGGAATATGCCATTCCCGCCTACTATGTGATCGCTTCCGCGGAGGCAAGCTCCAATCTGGAGCGGTTCGACGGCGTAAAATACGGATACCGGGCGGAGGACTTTGAGGGGCTCCACGATATGTACAAGCAGACCCGTTCCCAGGGCTTCGGACCGGAGGTAAAACGCCGGATCATGCTCGGCTCCTTCGTTTTAAGCTCCGGCTATTACGATGCCTACTATCTGAAGGCGCTGCGGACGAAGGCGCTGATCAAGAAATCCTTTGATGATGCTTTTGCGAAATACGATGTGATTCTGGCTCCCGCGGCTCCTACGGCGGCGCCCCGCCTGGGGGAATCCTTAAGCGATCCGCTGGCCATGTATCTGGGCGATATTTACACAGTCTCCGTCAATCTGGCAGGACTGCCCGGCATCTCCGTGCCCTGCGGTTCTACTTCCGCCGGCCTTCCGGTGGGCGTCCAGATCCTGGCAGACTGCTTTAAAGAAAAGACGATTCTGCGGGCAGCCTATACACTGGAGCAGGCCCTGGGAAAGGAGGCGCAGCATGGCGAAGGAATATGAAACCGTCATCGGTCTGGAAGTGCATGTGGAGCTGGCCACAAAAACAAAGATTTTCTGCGGCTGTTCCACAGAATTCGGCGGAGAGCCAAATACCCATACCTGTCCGGTCTGCACGGGAATGCCCGGGTCTCTGCCTGTGCTGAATAAAAAAGTGGTGGAATACGCCATGGCAGTGGGTCTGGCGGCCAACTGCCGGATCCACCAGTACTGCAAATTCGACCGCAAAAATTATTTTTATCCGGATAATCCGCAGAATTACCAGATTTCCCAGCTGTATCTGCCCATCTGCCACGATGGATGGATTGAGATTGAAGCGGGCGGGGAGAAGAAAAAGGTGCGGATCCATGAAATTCACATGGAGGAGGACGCGGGAAAACTGATCCATGATGGCTGGGAAGACTGTTCTCTGGTGGATTACAACCGCAGCGGCGTGCCCCTGATCGAAATTGTTTCCGAGCCGGATATGCGCAGCGCGGAGGAAGTGATCGCCTACCTGGAGCAGCTGCGGATGATCGCCCAGTACGTGGGAGCCTCCGACTGCAAACTGCAGGAAGGTTCCATGCGGGCCGATGTGAATCTGTCTGTCCGCGAAAAGGGCAGCGATACCTTCGGCACCAGAACGGAAATGAAGAACCTGAATTCCTTCAAGGCAATTGCCAGAGCGATTGAGGGAGAACAGGCCCGTCAGATCGATCTTCTGGAGGAGGGACGGCCGGTGATCCAGGAGACCCGCCGCTGGGATGATAATAAGGGAGAATCCTACCCCATGCGTTCCAAGGAAGACGCCCAGGATTACCGTTACTTCCCGGATCCGGATCTGCCTCCCGTGGAGATCAGCGATGCCTGGATGGAGGAGATCCGCAGTTCCCTGCCGGAGCTGCAGCCCGCAAAAAAGGCACGCTATATGGAAGAGTTTCAGCTGCCCGCCTATGACGCCTCGATTCTGACGGAATCGAAAAAGCTGGCGGATCTCTTTGAGGAGACGGTGGCGCTGGGAGCCAGGCCGAAAAAGGTATCCAACTGGCTGATGGTAGAGACACTCCGCCTGCTGAAAGAAAATTCCATGGAGCCGGAACAGATCCGCTTCACACCGGAAAATCTGAAAAAGCTTATTGCCCTGACGGAAGATGGCTCTGTAAACAGCAGCGTGGCCAAGGAGGTTTTTGAGCAGATGTTCCGGGATAATGTGGATCCGGAAGCCTATGTGGAAGAGCACGGACTGAAAACGGTCAACGATGCCGGAGCTCTGGAAGCGGTGGTCAAAAAGGTTCTGGAAAACAATCCCAAGGTGGTGGAAGAGTACCGGGGCGGCAAGGAAAAGGTTCTCGGTTTCCTGGTGGGCCAGGTTATGAAAGAGATGAAGGGAAAAGCGAATCCGGCCATGGCCGGCGAGCTTCTGAAAAAGCTGATGTAATTTAACCTCTCCCGGAGCGGCGAATATTTTATCATATATTCAAAGCTCAGGGAGATTTTTTATGTATGAATAATCGTTTTGGATTGACGGGAAAGGGTGTGGGGATCGCTTATCTCGACACCGGTATTTTTCCGCACATAGATTTTGGAAGCCGTATTCTCTGTTTCCGTGATTTCCTGTACGGCGGCCGGAGACCCTACGACGACAATGGTCATGGTACCCATACAGCGGGTATCGCCGCGGGAAGCGGAGCCGGAAGCAGCGGTGCCTGCCGGGGAGTTGCCCCGGAAAGCCTGATCATCTCGCTGAAGGTTCTTGACCGCAGGGGAAACGGGCAGAAACGGGACGTCCTGCGGGCCATGGAATGGATCCTGGAAAACAGCGGGAGGTACGGGATACGCATCATCAATATTTCGGTGGGAACCACGGAACAGAATCCCGAACTGCACGCGGCGCTGATCGCGGGGGTGGAGCGCCTGTGGGATGCCGGCCTCCACGTGGTGACCGCGGCCGGAAATATGGGACCGGATCCCGGCAGCGTTACTGCGCCCGGCAGCAGCCGGAAAGTGATTACTGTGGGCTCCTCGGATATGCTGGTGGACAGACAGGCGGTTTCCGGGCGGGGGCCGACCCGGGAATGCGTCTGCAAACCGGATCTGGTAACTCCCGGGTTTGAGATTCTCTCCTGCGCTCCCGGAGGAGATGCCCGGCGGTATACCCGGAAAAGCGGCACATCCATGTCTACGCCGGTTATCTCCGGCGCCATTGCCCTGGCGCTGGAAAAACGTCCCGGGCTCTCCAACGTGGAGATCAAGATGGCGCTCAGTGACAGCGCCGGGGATCTTGGCTATCCCCACAACCTTCAGGGCTGGGGGGAATTCCGGCTTGACAGGTTTTTGGAGAGAATAGTATAATAAACCCCGGATTCATAGTGATTAAAACAGAAGAATTTTGTGCAGATGGAGGAAATTATGCAGAAAATTACCATGAAAACTCCTCTTGTGGAGATGGACGGAGACGAGATGACCCGGATTCTGTGGCAGATGATCAAGGAGGAGCTGCTGCTTCCCTTTGTGGATCTGAACACGGAATATTACGATCTTGGCCTGGAACACAGAGACGAGACGGGCGATCAGGTGACGGTGGACGCGGCGAACGCCACAAAAAAATACGGTGTTGCCGTTAAGTGCGCAACCATTACCCCGAATGCGGCCCGCATGACAGAATATAATCTTCATGAGATGTGGAAGAGTCCCAACGGAACCATCCGTGCCATGCTGGACGGAACGGTATTCCGGGCGCCCATTGTCGTAAAGGGCATCGAACCCTGTGTAAAAAACTGGAAAAAGCCCATCACCATTGCCAGGCACGCCTACGGGGATGTATATAAAAATGCGGAGATGACGATTCCCGGCGCCGGAAAAGTCGAGCTGGTGTATACACCGGAGGACGGTTCCGGGGAGAGCCGGATCCTGGTTCACTCTTTTACGGGCAGCGGTGTCGTGCAGGGACAGCATAACCTGGATGATTCCATTGAAAGCTTCGCGAAGAGCTGCTTTGAGTACGCCCTGGATACGAAGCAGGATCTCTGGTTTGCCACCAAGGATACCATTTCCAAGAAATACGACCACCGGTTTAAGGACATTTTTGCGGAAATCTTTGAAAAAGAGTATAAAGATAAATTTGAGGCCGCAGGAATCACCTATTTCTACACTCTCATAGACGATGCGGTGGCCCGCATCATGAAGGCGGAGGGCGGTTTCATCTGGGCCTGCAAGAACTACGACGGGGATGTTATGAGCGATATGGTGTCTTCTGCTTTCGGTTCTCTGGCCATGATGACATCCGTGCTGGTTTCTCCCCACGGCTACTTTGAGTATGAGGCGGCCCACGGCACCGTACAGCGCCACTATTATAAACATCTGAAGGGGGAGGAGACCTCCACCAATTCCGTGGCGACCATTTTCGCGTGGAGCGGGGCTCTCAGGAAGAGGGGAGAGCTGGATCAGATTCCTGAACTCTCTGCTTTTGCGGATAAACTGGAGGAGGCAACCCTCTCCACCATTGAATCCGGAAAAATGACAAAGGATCTGGCACTGATTACAACCATTGAGAATCCTGTGGTTCTCAACAGCAGAGACTTTATCCTGGCCATCCGTGAGAAGCTGGAAGAGCTTCTGAAATAAAATTTTTCCTAATACGATCAGACTGTAAACAACAAAGCTGCTCCGAAAGATGCATTCCTTCGGAGCAGCTTTTCCTGTCACTGGCCGGCCGACTCGGCCAGCTCCTCCCATTCTTCGTAAAGCTTTTCAAGCGCTTCGGCGATTTCCGCCTTTTCCCGGGAAAGCTCCTGGCACTTGGGAAGATCGGTGCCTGTTTCCGGGCGGCTGAATTCTTCGTCAATCTCTCTGTCCCGCTGCTCCAGTTTGGCAATGCGGGCTTCTGCCTTTTTCAGGGCGTTTTCCGCCTTCCGTTTTCTGGCCTGCTCCTCCTTCTGGGCTTTCCAGTCCTGCTGGGCGCTGGAAGCGGGCGCCTCAGATACTGCTTCGCTCTCTTTTTCAGGCGCGTAAGCCAGCGTGAGGGCTTCCCGCTTTTCCAGATAATAATCGTAATTTCCAATATAATTTACAAATGTGCCGTTGCACAGATCCAGGATTCTGGTGGCCGTCTGATTGATAAAATAGCGGTCATGGCTTACATAAAGAACCGTGCCTGTATATTCCTGGAGAGCCTCCTCCAGGATTTCTTTGGAAGTAATATCCAGGTGGTTTGTGGGCTCATCCAGGATCAGGAAGTTTGCCTCGGAGAGCATAAGCTTCGCCAGGGAGAGGCGACCCTGTTCACCGCCGCTTAAGTTTTTTACCTGTTTAAAAACCTCATCTCCGGTAAAGAGAAAGGCGGCCAGGAGATTCCGGATCTCCGTATTGGTCATGGCGGGATAGGCGTCTGAGATTTCTTCAAATGCTGTTTTTTCCGGATGAAGAACCTGATGCTCCTGGTCGTAATACCCGATCTGCACGCGGCTTCCCAGGCTGAAGGAGCCGGAATCCGCAGGCTCCAGGCCGGTGATAATCTTCAGCAGAGTGGTTTTCCCGGTACCGTTATTTCCGATAACCGCCACCCGCTCGCCCCGCCGGATCTCGAAGCTCTGTTCCGCGAACAGGTGATGGGAACCGAAGGATTTGGACAGTTCCCTAACGCTCAGCACATCCCTTCCGCTCTGTACCCCGGGCGTCAGATGCAGATGCATGTCCGCACGAAGCTCCTGTGGCTTTTCCAGAACCTCCATTTTATCCAGCATTTTCTCCCGGCTTTCCGCTCTTTTGATGGATTTTTCGCGGTTGAAGGACTTAAGCCGGGCAATTACCTCCTCCTGATGGCGGATTTCCTGCTGCTGGTTCAGCCACGCGTGATAGGCCGCGCGGCGGATGACTGCCTTTTTCTGGCTGTAATCGGTATAATTTCCCTGGAAGACAGTGGCCGTTCCGTTTTCCAGCTCAATGACTTTGGTTACAACCTTATCCAGAAAATACCGGTCATGGCTGACAATCAGGACAGCACCTCCGTAATTGACAAGATACGTTTCCAGCCAGGCGATGGATTCCATGTCCAGATGGTTGGTGGGCTCATCCAGCAGAAGAAGATCAGGCTTTGTCAGCAGGAGACGTCCCAGGGCAACGCGGGTTTTCTGGCCCCCGGACAGGGTAGAGAGGGGCTTGGAGAAATCCTCCTCCGGAAATCCAAGTCCCTTCAGAACACCCGTTACCTCGCTCTGGCAGGCATATCCGTTATTCAGTTCAAAGGTATGGGTCAGACGGGTGTAGGAATCCATTAAGCTTTCCAGCTCCGTTCCGGAAGCCTTTTTCATCTGGCTTTCCAGCTGGCGGAGCCGTCTCTCCATGTCCAGAATATCCTGCTTGGCGGCAAGTACCGTCTCATATATGCTCAGATCGCCATCTACATCCTGCTGCTGAGCCAGGTAGCCCAGGGTCATGCCCCGGGCCAGGGTCACCTGTCCGGAATCGGCGCGCATCTCTCCGGTGATAATTTTAAGAAGGGTGGATTTGCCGGCCCCGTTTACACCGATCAGAGCGGCTTTTTCGTGTTCTTCTATAAAGAAACTGGCGTGACGGATCACTTCTCCGGTCACAAAAGATTTTTCTATGTTTTGACAAGACAGTATCATACGTATTCCTCCAGATGCCGGCGCTGTACAGACTGCGCTACAATGTGAATACTAACAGAAAAATTGTGTTTAGACAAGAAAAACCCAAGAAATCTTTGACAATTCTCTAACAAACAGATATAATAGTTCTCGTATAGAGATGTGTGATGGGAGGAATATAACGTGTGCAAAAAAGCAATTTCCAAGGCTGTTATTAAACGTCTTCCCAGATATTACAGGTATTTGGGCGAACTGCTGGAGGACGGCGTGGAGAGAATTTCCTCCGGCGAGCTGAGTGAGCGCATGAAGGTTACGGCTTCTCAGATACGGCAGGATCTGAATAATTTCGGCGGCTTCGGCCAGCAGGGCTACGGTTACAATGTCCGGTATCTTCACGAGGAGATCGGAAAGATCCTGGGCCTTGACAGAATACACAACATGATCATTGTGGGCGCCGGAAATCTGGGACAGGCGCTTGCCAATTACAGCTCCTTTGAGCGGAGCGGCTTTCGCACGGTGGGACTTTTCGATGTAAATCCTGTGCTGAAGGGGGTAACGGTCCGCGGTATTCCAATCCGCATGATTGACGAGCTGCCTGAGTTTATCAAGGAGAACCATGTGGAAATTGCAACCCTGACACTTCCAAAATCAAGAGCTAGAGAGATGGCCGGCGTTCTGGTGGAAAACGGCATACGGGCCATCTGGAATTTTGCGCATACAGATTTGAATCTTTTTCTTCCGAAGGATGTGATCGTGGAAAATGTACACTTATCTGAAAGCCTGATGCGGCTTTCCTATAATCTGACCAGCTACGAAGAAAATGCAGGAAAAAGATAGAAAAACCGCTGCGGTGATCCGCAGCGGTTTTTTGGAAGGGAGCAAAAATGGAGAGAATACTGAATGCGGCACAGATGCGGCAGGCGGACGAAGATACCATCGCCGGGGGAATGCCCTCTCTTGTGCTGATGGAGCGGGCGGCTCTGGCTGTGGCGGACGAGCTGGAGCGGACAGGCTGGGATACTTCCCGTATTCTGGCCGTATGCGGAACAGGAAATAACGGAGGGGACGGAGTGGCGGCAGCCAGGCTCCTGGCGGAAAGAGGATACTCCGTTTCCGTCTGCCTGACGGGAAACCGGGAGAAATACAGCGAACAAATGCGCTGCCAGTTAAAAATAGCAGAAAAATATCCCATAACTTTCGTCAACAGTTTTGATCCGGGTGAATATACTGTTATCATAGATGCCCTCTTTGGAGTTGGACTGGCCCGGGAGGTAGGCGGAGTTTTTCTGGATGCTGTCAGGGCAGTCAACCGAAGCGGCGCAAAAATCCTGTCTGTGGATATTCCATCCGGCGTGCACACAGATACGGGACAGATCCTGGGGGAGGCAGTGAAGGCGGATCTGACCGTTACGGTTGCCTATAAAAAGCAGGGACTGCTCCTTTTCCCCGGAGCCGGATGCGCGGGAGGGGTCATCCTGAAAAAAATCGGGATCCGGGCAGCAGAAGCGGTTCCTGCCGAAAGCGTGTACTGTCTGGAGGAGAAAGATATCCAGAGCCTTCCCGTCCGGGATGAGTCCGGGAATAAAGGAACATTCCAAAAACTTCTGATTATTGCCGGGTCTGAAACCATCTGCGGGGCTGCGTTCCTCTCGGCGAAGGCCGCTCTGCGGACCGGGGTCGGCATGGTGCGGATCTATACGGCGGAAAAAAACAGGACGCCCCTCTCGGTTCTGATTCCCGAGGCGCTCATTGATACCTGGGAGGGAGAAGAGCCGGACGGAGGACAGCTGCAGAGTCTGCTTGACTGGGCAGACGCTGTGGAAATCGGCCCCGGCCTCTCTGTCTCCGGGTTTGCGGAAAAGCTGCTGGCACTGTTTCTGGAGATGAACCATCTGCCCTGTGTGATGGATGCGGATGCTCTGAATCTGATGGCGAGAAATCCCGGCCTGTGGGAAAAGGTAAAATTTCCCTGCACCATCACGCCCCACGTGGGAGAAATGAGCCGCCTGACCGGATTGTCCGCGGCTGTGATCAAATCGGATCTTGTGGCAGCTGCCAGAAATTTTGCCATGGAGCATGGCGTGGTCTGCCATCTGAAGGATGCCAGAAGCGTAACCGCCTCAGAAAACGGCTGCTGCTATATCACTGTGACCGGAAACAGCGCTCTGGCCACGGCAGGTTCCGGGGATGTGCTGGCCGGAATCATCGCGGGACTGACGGTTCAGGAAGACAGGCTTCCTGCGCCTGCGGCAGCGGTTGGCGCCTGCATCCACGGGCTCTGCGGCAGAGAAGCTTCCAGAAAATACTCCAGAGCTTCTGCGGCTGCGGCCGATCTTCTGGACGAGATCGCCGGATTTCTGTAAAGAAAAACGAAATGAATACCTCCGATAAATTAGGGAATACTGAAATTAGTCCGGAACAGAGGACGAAAAATATAGAATCGGAGTGTGACTGATCTTGATCATAAAAAGAGGAGATGTTTTTTACGCAGATTTGAGGCCGGTGGTGGGAAGCGAACAGGGAGGGATCCGTCCCGTTCTGATCATCCAGAATGATGTGGGCAACAAGCACAGCCCCACGGTCATCTGCGCGGCGATTACGTCCAAGATGAACAAGGCGAAGCTTCCCACCCATATTGAGATAGATGCGTCCTCCTACAGTATTGTACGGGATTCTGTCATCCTGCTGGAGCAGATCCGTACCATAGATAAGCGGAGACTGAAGGATAAGATCTGTCATCTGCGGCCGGATCTTCTGGCTCAGGTGGATGCCGCCCTGAAGGTGAGCCTGGAACTTCCTACATAAAGGCTGCATCCCTCCTGAATTCTTGACGAACGGCAGAAACAGTGCTATATTTTAACAGGTACATTACGAGAAATGAGGAGAAAATAAGATGTCTGGACATTCAAAATTCGCTAATATTAAGCATAAGAAAGAAAAGAACGATGCCAAAAAAGGCAAAATTTTTACCATTATCGGCCGCGAGATTGTCATCGCCGTTAAAGAGGGCGGTCCGGATCCGTCCAATAACAGCAAACTGCGCGATGTCATCGCCAAGGCGAAGGCCAACAATATGCCCAACGACACCATCGAGCGCGGCATCAAAAAGGCGGCGGGCGATTCCAATGCGGACAATTATGAGCGTATTACATATGAGGGCTACGGCCCCAGCGGCATCGCCATTATCGTGGAGACGCTGACGGACAACAAGAACCGGACGGCGGCGGATGTCCGGAGTGCCTTTACGAAGGGCCAGGGAAGCATTGGCACGCCAGGCTGCGTTTCCTTCATGTTTGATAAAAAGGGACAGATTATCATCTCCAAGGAGGAGTGTTCCATGGAGGCGGACGATCTGATGATGATGGCCCTGGATGCCGGGGCAGAGGATTTCTCCGAGGAGGAGGACTGCTATGAAGTGATCACGGATCCGGATGATTTCTCGGCGGTCCGGGAGGCCCTGGAGAAAGAGGGGATTCCCATGGCGGAAGCAGATATCACCATGATCCCGCAGAATTACGTATCCGTTACGGATGAGACGGCCCTGAAGAATCTTCAGAGAACTCTGGATCTGCTGGAAGACAACGATGATGTGCAGTACGTCTACACCAATCTGGAGGAATAATCCGGCGGTATAGAATCGGATGCAGGTACACATACTGACAGAAAAAGGAGTGTGTACATGCAGAAGGAAGAACAGAAGGAAAATGAAAATATTGTGGCCTCCGGCAGCAGCATTTATCTGCTGTCCATTATCGGGGAGGTGGAGGGGCATGAGGCCCTGTCGGAACGCTCCAAGGCCACCCGGTACGAGCATATTCTTCCGAATCTGGCGCGGGCAGAGGATGATGAGGGAATCCGGGGAATCCTGATTCTTTTGAATACGGTGGGCGGTGATGTGGAAGCCGGCCTGGCCATTGCGGAGATGATCGCTTCCATGAGCAAGCCTACGGTATCCCTGGTGCTGGGAGGCGGCCATTCCATCGGTGTTCCGCTGGCTGTCTCTGCGGATTATTCTTTTATCGTGCCCAGCGCAACCATGGTGATTCATCCAGTCCGGCAGAACGGGCTGTTCATCGGTGTTGCCCAGTCCTACCGGAACATGGAGAAAACCCAGGACCGTATTACGGAGTTTGTGTCCCGCCATTCTCATATTTCTGTTGAGAGAATGGAGGAACTGATGCTGGACACCCGTATGCTGGTCAAGGACGTGGGGACGATGCTGGAAGGGCCGGAGGCGGTGCAGGAGGGCCTGATCGATGAAGTGGGAGGCATTTCCAAGGCCCTGGAAAAGCTCCACGAGCTGATGAAGGACGCTGCCGGGCAGAGGAGATGATTATTCCCGGAACAGATCCGGAAAATACTTTTCCAGAAGGGCGCGTCCGCCTGAATCCGGAAGAACTTCCTGGCTGGAAAGCAGGGACTTCTGCTGGGGAGACAGTTCTCCGCCTTCAAAATGGAGCCGGTACTGTCTGGGTGAGCAGCCGAACTGGCGCCGAAAGCCCTTGTAAAAATATTTAATATCAGAAAAACCGCAGGAAATACTGATATCCAGAAGGGAGAAGTCCGTTAGCAGAAGGAGCTGGCGGGCTTTTTCGCATCGGATTTTTGTCAGATAGTCCTGAAAGGATACGCCGAAGGAATTTTTGAAGAAATGGGACAGGTAGCTCATGGTTAGCCCCATTTTTCCGGCCAGCCCGGTCAGAAGCAGCTTTTCCCGGTAATGACTATCAATATACTCTGTCAGAGCGCGGATCCTGTCGGCCTTTTTCTGCTGGCTGATTTTTTCCTTTTCGGTGACACGGCTGTGGGGAAGTTCTGCCAGCAGCCGGTGAAAAAGCAGAAAGATCAGTCCCACACAGAGCAGCGCATCCGGTCCTTCCGACCGGAAATAGGCTGCCGCGGTTCTGAAAAAAAGCTCTCCCAGGGCTGATCCGGAGGCTGGGACGGGCTTTGAAGAAAACTCAATGTTTTCCATCTGGGGGAAGACGGACTTGAAAAAAACAGGCGAAATCTGGAGAGAAAGGATTGTGGCCGGCTCTCCGGCAGTCAGCTCATGACTTTCATAGGGATTCGTCACCCAGAGACTGCCGCTGCCGCATTCGCAGCGGCCTTCCCGGGAAGTAAGGCGCACGGATCCCTCCAGCAGCAGACAGATTTCAAAATCCTTGTGTACGTGAGGCGTGCGGTAGAGAAGGTTTACAACAAACATTTTATAATCCGCCGCGCCGTGTGTAATAATCTCAAATTCATCCTTCATACAGTCTCACCTCTCTTTATTGCGGGCCAGGTTCCGGAACTCCAGATCCGCGCAGGCGGCATGGACGGAACTCCTTCTTTTAACAGCTTATTATAAAAGTATCCGGACGGCAAGTGAAAAAAGCTAATTTGTCATAGCCGGAGCACGAATTAATCCATGAAAAAAACACTTTTCAGGTATATAGTAAACATAAGACAGCTATGGAAATTTCCGGACAGGGTGCCCCCGGCAGGGCTGCAAAAGCGAAAAAAGGAGGACGAGCAGCATGACAAAGTTTAATTTTTCAGTAGGCCCCTGGAATGTACATGAAGGCGCGGATACGTACGGTCCGGCCACGAGAAAAACCATTCCTGAAGAGGAGAAGTTTAAAAAATCAGGGCAAAGTCCTGAAGGAAAACGACTACGGCAGCATGGAGAGTATGTGGGGCTGGATGTAAAAGCCATGCGCACCACCAGAGATGAGGACAGCTGCAGGCATCTGGAAAACAGCCTGAAGATTTTTAAGGCGCTGGAAGAAAAGGTAGAGCGGTTTGATTACGATTTTCAGAGAAAATGTGTGGAGAATCGGGATTTTGAGGTTCTGGAGATGTATGTCATGAATCTTTTGATGGGCATCGAATAAGGAGAGGAGAGAAAAGCATGTTAGTTACACTGCAGGAAGTATTGCGGGATGCACAGGAGAAAAAATACGGCGTAGGGCTGTTTAATACAGTGAATCTGGAAATGGCCAAGGGTGTGCTGGCGGCTGCGGAAGAGCTGCGCGCCCCGGTCATCATCGGCACGGCGGAGATTCTGCTCCCCTATGCAAGTCTGGAGGAGCTGGCTTACTTTCTGGTTCCCATGGCCCAAAAGGCATCCGTTCCGGTAGTCCTTCACTACGATCATGGACTTACGGAGCCGAAAATCCTGGAAGCCCTGAAGCTTGGTTTCTCTTCGGTCATGTATGACTGTTCCACGGATACATATGAAAACAACATCAGCCGGGTAGCGCAGATGGTGAAGATTGCGAAAGCCTTCGGCGCGACGGTGGAGGCGGAGCTGGGCCATGTGGGAGCCAACGAGGAAGGAAGCGGCGATGACAGTATTTACACGGAACCGGAACAGGCCCGTGATTTTGCAAAGAGAACAGGCGTTGACGCTCTTGCGGTGGCCATCGGCACGGCCCACGGCGCATACAAATCCAGGCCGAAGCTGGATATCAGCCGTCTGGCGGAAATTTCCCGGACGGTGCCGGTGCCGCTGGTGCTTCACGGAGGAAGCGGCCTGACCGATGAGGATTTCAAAAACTGCGTGGCCAACGGGATCAGCAAAATCAATATTTTTACGGACATTAACTGCGCGGCCGCAAAGGCAGCCCATGACAATTACCGGGAGGGCTGCGGGCTGACGGATATTCAGAATCTGATTACGGAGGCGGTAAAACAGGAAACCATGAAAAAAATGCGCGTCTTCGGAAGTGAGGGAAGGGCTTAATATGGCTGAAAAAATTGTTGTGGCCGGCCATATCTGTCTGGATATTACTCCTGTTTTTCTGTCTGAAAAAGCGCAGCCGCTGCAGGAGGTGCTGATTCCCGGTAAGCTGGTGCAGATGCGGGACGTCAATATCAGCACCGGAGGTGCTGTGGCCAATACCGGACTGGCTCTGAAGGTGCTGGGAGCGGATGTCCGGCTTATGGGAAAGATCGGGAATGACGAATTCGGAAGGATTATTCTTGGAAGACTTCAAAAATACGGGGCGGAAAAGGATATGATTCTGTCGGAAAACAGCAGTACTTCCTATTCTGTGGTGATCGCCCCGCCGGGAACAGACCGGATTTTTCTGCACAATCCGGGGGCAAATGACAGCTTCCGGGTGGAGGATATTGATTTTGAGGCGGTCCGGCAGGCGGATTTCTTTCATTTCGGATATCCTCCCATCATGAAGCATATGTATGAGAGGGATGGCGAAGAGCTTCTGGAGATTTTCCGCAGAGTAAAGGAAGAGGGCCTTGTAACTTCGCTGGATATGGCGGCCGTGGATCCGGACTCCGGGGCCGGGGCCGCAGACTGGGGAAAGATCCTGCGCAGAGTACTGCCCTATGTGGATTATTTCGTTCCCAGCGTGGAGGAGCTTTGCTTTATGGCGGACCGGGAACGGTACAGAAGCTGGACCGAACGTGCCCGGGGACGGGATATTACAGAAGGGCTGAGCCTGCGGGAGGATATCCGGCCTCTGGCGGAAAAGGTGCTTTCCATGGGCGCGGGAAAGCTTCTGATCAAATGCGGAACGCCGGGGATGTATTACACGGACGGCCAAAAAGAAATTTTTGAAAGAAGCTACCGTCCGGAGAGGGTTCTGTCCGCCACAGGGGCCGGCGATACCAGCATAGCGGCTTTTCTGAAGGCGCAGATGGAGGGGCGGTCTCCGGAAGAGAGCCTGCATCTCGCGGCCGCCACGGGAGCCAGCTGTGTGGAGGCCTACGATGCGCTCAGCGGGCTGCGGTCTTTTGAAAAACTGGAAGAAAAGATCCGGGCCGGATGGAAAAAACTGTAAAAAATGCGTAAAAAATCCCGGGGGGATTCCGGAAGCAGACAGAATCCCGCCGGGATTTTTCGACGCTGTTGATTCAATGCAGACGGCTGCCGCTTTATGCCTGTCCGCTGCAGGCCTGATGCAGCTCAAAAAGTTCCGATGGAATGTAATGTTTGCTGAACACAAGAACCTGCCGGGCGGAATCGAACAAGGTTTCCTGTATGAGAATAAATTCGGAACCGGATGAAAGCGTATATTTCGAGGAAGTAAAGTTTCCGGTTGTTGTACAGGAGTAAGTACAGGAACCGGCCGCCGCCTTCTGGTAAACAGAGCTTTCCAGAAATTCTTTTATTTGATCCGGATCATTCAGATCGATCTGATACCCTGCAATCGTATCGATGGGGACGAAGCTGAGACTGTAGGCGGATACATTTTTAAGAGAGTGATACCACCGGTCAGAGATGACCACAGCAGCGGGGCTCCGCCCGATGGACTGGGAAAAGGATTTGCTGGGCGGCTCAATCCGGAAGGCCAGCTCAACTGCATCAAAGGTTTGTGTACAGCAGCTGTAGACAGGATGATACAGCTCTGAAACCTGAACGGATGTGTGGGCGGCTGCGGGAGCGCAGATATAATTTCCCTTTCCGCGGACGTTTTTTACCAGATGATCCTCCTGCAGAAGTGCCAGAGCCCGCCGCAGGGTCATCCGGCTCACCTTCAGCTGTTCGGCCAGCGCCGGTTCCGACGGCAGCCGGCTTCCAGCCGGGAAAACACCCTGTCTAATCAGATTATACAGCTGATTGTAAATGCGTACATGCTTCAGATTCTTTTCTCTGCCGTTTTCTTCTCCCTGCATATGGTTTTCCTCCTTCTGTCCAGTTTAACGGAGCCGGAATAAAATGTCAACCGCTGGCGTCTGTTCTCTCTGCGCTTGTATAGAACGCAAAGCTTGTATAAAAAAGAATCGTGTCTATTTTTCTGAGGCGGTTATTTTTCATACAAAATAAATATACGCACAAAAATTGCAGATAATTTTTGTACTATATAGCGAATTGACTTTAGACAAGTATGCGTTTAATATACAAGTTATGAAAAGAAAGGAGGAATCTTGCATGCAAAATTATTCTGGAGAAATTGGACTGCAATATCACCTGCAGATCCGAAAGGGAGATGTGGGGCGCTACGTAATTCTTCCGGGCGATCCGAAGAGAAGCAGGAAAATAGCGGCGTATTTTGAAGACGCGCGTCTGGTGGCGGACAGCAGGGAATTTGTCACCTATACCGGATATCTGGACGGAGAAAAGGTAAGTGTTACCTCCACCGGGATCGGCGGCCCCTCAGCCTGCATTGCTCTGGAGGAGCTGGTCCGGTGCGGCGCGGACACCTTCCTAAGAGTGGGCACCTGCGGAGGCATGGATCTGCAGGTAAAAGGAGGCGATGTGGTGATTGCCACAGGAGCAGTCCGGATGGAGGGCACCAGCAGAGAATATGCGCCTATTGAATATCCTGCCGTCCCGGATTTTGATGTGACTGCCGCGCTGATACAGGCCTGCAGCCGTCTGGGCTACACCTTCCACAAGGGCGTAGTGCAGTGCAAGGATTCCTTTTACGGACAGCATGAGCCGGAGACGAAGCCGGTGGCCGGCGAACTGCTGAACAAGTGGGAGGCGTGGCTCCGGATGGGCTGCAAGGCTTCGGAGATGGAATCGGCGGCCCTTTTTATAGCCGCGGGTTACCTGAAAGTCCGCGCGGCGTCGGATTTTCTGGTTGTGGGAAATCAGGAGAGAGACAAACGGGGGATGGAGAATCCCATTGTCCATGATACAGAAGCGGCAATCCGGACAGCGGTGGAGGCCATCCGGATACTGATCCGGCAGGATGGGAGCGGGGAAAAGGCATGAATTTTAAGAGGATTTTTGTGATTGTGATCGATTCCCTCGGCATCGGGGCCATGAGGGACGCAGAAAAGTACGGCGATGCGGGAGCGGATACGCTGGGACATATTGCGGAACACTGTCCCAGGCTGGCGATTCCCGCGCTGCAGAAGCTGGGGCTTGCCAATCTTCACCGGCTCTCCGGCATTCCTCCCGTGGAGAAACCGGCTGCTTCCTTTATGCGCCTGAATGAAAAAAGCGCCGGGAAGGATACCATGACCGGACACTGGGAAATGATGGGACTTTACGTAGACAAGCCCTTTCGGACTTTTTCGGAGCACGGCTTTCCTCCGGAGCTGATCGCGGAGCTGGAGCGGCGTACCGGGCGCAGAATCATCGGGAATAAAAGCGCCAGCGGAACGGAAATTTTAAAAGAGCTGGGGGAAGAAGAGATCCGCCATAACTGCCTGATCGTATATACTTCCGCAGACTCGGTTCTGCAGATCTGCGGAAATGAGGAAACCATGGGCCTGGAAACCCTGTACCGGTATTGTGAGATAGCCAGGGAGTTGACTCTTAGGGAAGACTGGAGAGTCGGACGGGTCATTGCCAGGCCCTACGTCGGAAAATCCAGGGAGGAATTCCGCAGGACTGCCAACCGGAGAGACTATGCCCTGAAGCCCTCAGGCAGAACCGTGCTGGATGCGCTGAAGAGCGCGGGGCTGGATGTCCTGGCCGTAGGTAAAATCCAGGATATCTTTTCCGGCCAGGGGATTACAGAGGCCTGGCACTCGGAAAGTTCCGTTCACGGAATGGAACAGACCATGGAACTGGCAGGAAGGGACTTCTGCGGGCTGTGTTTCACGAATCTGGTGGACTTTGACGCCCTCTGGGGCCACCGCAGGGATGTACAGGGATACGGAAAGGAGCTGGAGCGGTTTGACCGCAGGCTGTCGGGGCTTTTAAAGCTGTTAAAGGAGGATGATCTGCTGATGATCACGGCAGACCACGGCAACGATCCAGTATTCCGCGGCACGGACCACACCCGGGAGCAGACGCCTCTGCTGCTGTATTCGCCTTCTCTGAAGCAGACAAAAAACCTCGGGGAGAGCGATACCTTTGCCGTGGTGGGAGCTACCGCGGCGGATAATTTCCGGGTTCCCATGCCGGAACAGGCCATCGGGACATCTGTCCTTCGGAGCCTGTAAAACAGAGCAGAAAAAAAGGAGCAGTATACATGCAGAAGAAACCCAATCTTGTATTTATACTAAATGACCATCAGGCCTATCACGGTCACGGAGTGGGGGACAGTCAGGGTCCGCTCCGGCCGAATTTTGAGGCCTTTGCCCGTTCCGGCGTAGAATTCCGCCAGGCATACTGTGTGACGCCTATGTGCGGGCCGGCCAGAAGAAGTCTGCTGACAGGCCTGTACCCGCACACCCACGGGCAGATACATAACGAAAATGATCCGGAATATAAACAGGATGTATATCTGGATCTTCTAGCTGAGGGCGGATACAGAAATTATTATTTCGGAAAGTGGCATGCCGGTCCCGGCTGTGCCTTTGACCATCACTGCGAGGGACTGTCCGAGACGGGATACGGCAATCCGTACAATTCGGAAGCCTATGCCGCGTATCTGAAAAGGCGGGGGCTTCCGCGGGCGCAGCACCGGATCAGGCGGGTCATTGAACAGGTGACTTTCGGCCCGCAGGGATATTTTCCCAAACTAAAGGAAGGCGCCTTGTATCAGTGTGAAGATTCCTGGTGCGGGGAACACGCCTACGGCGTTACGGTGACGCCCAGGGATACCCATGAATCTTTTTTCCTGGCTAATCTGGCCTGCGAGAAGCTGGAAGAGATCGCCAGAGAAAAACGCGGGGAGCCCTTTCATCTCCGGGTGGATTTCTGGGGCCCGCACCAGCCCTACTTCCCCACCCGGGAATTCCTGGATCTGTATGATCCAAAAAAAATCAAAAAGCTGCAGAATTTTGATACGGATCTTCACGATAAGCCGGAGACACTGAAAACAGAGCTGAACAGGCCCATGGGAGATGGAAGTCATCTGATCTATCCGAATCCGATCCCCTGGGAGGAATGGCAGGAAATGCTGGCGCACTGCTATGCGCACATTACCATGCTGGATGCGGCCGGTCTGAAGTTTGGGAATCCGATAGACGGAAAGAGCCTTCTCTCTCTGGCCGAAGGGAAAGAGCAGAGCTGGCGGGACAGTCTTCTGTGCGAAACCTACGGTCACGGATACGGTGTCACGATTCGGGGACGCATGGTCACTGACGGCCGGTATAAATACGTCTGCACGGAGCACTGTCTGGATGAGCTGTATGATCTGCGGGAAGATCCTTACGAAAAAAAGAATCTTGCTGTTTTGGAAGAATACAGAGAACTGAAAGAGAAGATGCAAAGGCTTCTGGCGGTCAGACAACAGGAGGCTCATGATCCCGTAAATATGGAAACGCTTCTGGATGGAGCATCCAAATCATAAGTAGGAGGAATATATGAATTACGCTGATAGGATTGATCACACCCTTTTAAAACCGGAAGCTGTGCCGGAACAGATCAGAAACCTCTGCAGAGAGGCGAAGGAGTATGGCTTTCACTCGGTCTGCGTGAACTCCAGCTATGTTCCGCTCTGCGCGGAAGAACTGAAAAACAGCGGAATAGCGGTCTGTTCGGTGGTGGGATTTCCGCTGGGAGCCATGTCCACCCGGGCCAAAGCTTCCGAAGCCGCCGGCGCGGTGCTGGACGGCGCTTCGGAGATCGATATGGTGCTGCACATCGGCATGGTAAAGAGCGGAAACTGGGAGTACGTAAAGAATGATATCGCCATGGTGCGGGCCGCCGTCAACGGGAAAGCGCTTTTGAAGGTGATTCTGGAAACATGTCTCCTGACAGAGGAAGAAATGATCACCGCCTGCCGTATCTGTTGTGAGGCGGGCGCCGACTACGTGAAAACTTCCACAGGATTTTCCGCGGCGGGCGCGACGGAGGAGGCGGTAAGACTTATGAAAAAGACAGTGGGAAATGCGGCTAAGGTAAAGGCATCCGGGGGCATCCGGACCCTCGCGGACGCGGAAAAGATGATCCTGGCCGGAGCGGACCGCCTGGGTGCCAGTGCCGGTGTGCAGATTGTTGAGGAAAGCCGCAGAAAAGAAGGGGTGTGAGGACATGCAGCTCTCTGTGCTGGTGAAGCCGGCCTCCGGACTCTGCAATATGGCCTGCCGCTACTGCTTTTACCGGGAAAAGATGGAAAAAAGAAAGGGAAGCCCTCCGTCCTTTATGGATGAAACAACCCTGGAGCATGTCATACGGAAAACGCTGGTAAACGCCGGGGACGGAGCCTGCTTTGTCTTTCAGGGCGGAGAACCTACGCTCTGCGGGCTGGATTTTTTCAGGCTTGCAGTTGGACTGGAAACAAGATATAACCGGAAAAAAGTGCCGGTCACCAACTGCCTGCAGACCAACGGACTTCTTCTGGACGATGCATGGTGCAGCTTTCTTAAGGAACACGATTTCCTTGTCGGCCTGTCCCTGGACGGTCTGCGGGACTGTCATGACCGCTGCCGTGTGGCGGCGGACGGCGGGCCGACCTTTGATAAGGTTTTTGAAACGGCCCGCAGCCTGAAGGGGTACGGCAGTCGGCCGGCCGGTTCGCCGGACTGATTTCTGAGACGGAAAAGGAGAAAAAGGCATGAATATTGTAATCGGAAGTGATCACGGCGGATTTGCGCTGAAGGAAGAACTGAAAAAAGATTAACAGAACAGGGATGCCAGGTTAAAGACGTCGGATGTTCCGGGAATGAGACGGCAGATTATCCGGAAATAGCGGAAAAACTCTGCCGAACTCTGCTGGATGAGAAAAAGGATTTCGGCATTCTCTGCTGCGGGACAGGGATTGGTGTGTCCATCGCTGCCAACAAGATCAAGGGAATCCGCGCAGCGCTGTGCAGCGACTGTTACAGCGCGCGCATGGCAAAGGCACACAACAATGCCAACGTCATTACCCTGGGCGGCCGGACGGTTGGGACGGAACTTGCCTGGATGATGGTTCAGGAATACATGAAAGAGACGTTTCTGGGAGGAATTCACGAAACACGCGTCAATATGCTCAATAATCTTTAAAGGCGGGAGGGAGAAATGGAGCAAAAAGAACTGAATGATCTGAAAAAATCGGCATGCCAGCTGCGGATGGATGTCCTTGAGGAGGTGTTTGAGGCGCAATCCGGCCATCCCGGAGGAGCGCTTTCCAGCGCTGAGATACTCACCTGGCTGTATCAGAAGGAACTGCGCGTGGACCCCCAAAATCCGGGGGATCCCGGGAGAGACCGTTTTATTCTCTCCAAGGGGCACAGCAGTCCAGGCCTGTACGCCGCCCTTGCCCAAAGAGGTTTTTTTGATAAAGAGATATTAAAATCCTTCCGGGCTCCCGGCTCTGTTCTTCAGGGCCATCCGGATATGAAGAAAACACCCGGTGTAGATATGTCCACCGGAAGTCTCGGACAGGGAGTTAGCGCGGCCTGCGGAATGGCTCTGGGGGCAAAGCTTTTTCAGGAAACGTACAGAACGTATGTCCTTCTGGGAGACGGGGAGATGGAAGAAGGGCAGGTATGGGAAGCTGCCATGTTTGCCGGACACAAAAAGCTCGACAATTTGTGCTGGATCGTGGACTGCAATGGTCTCCAGATTGACGGGCCGGTTTCCCAGGTGGGCGGTCCGGAACCTCTGGACAGTAAACTGGAGGCCTTCGGTTTTCAGGTCATTGCCGTGGAAAACGGAAACGATTTTGAACAGTTGGAGCGGGCGTTTGCTTCTGCCAGAGAACCGGACGGAAGGCCCAAGGCCATCCTGGCCAGGACAGTCAAAGGAAAAGGCGTAAGCTTTATGGAAAATCAGGTATCCTGGCACGGAGCGGCCCCCAATGAGGAGCAGTACGGACAGGCGCTTTGTGAGCTGAAGAGAGTGATGGAGGACTTGGAAAACAGTGAAGGAAAACATTAAAAAGGCGACAAGAGAAAGTTTTGGCATGGCATTGGCCAAAATGGCGGGACAGTATCCGCAGATGGTGGTTCTGGATGCGGATCTGGCCAAGGCTACCCGCACCGATCTTTTTCGGACGGTCTGTCCGGAAAGGTTTGTGGACTGCGGCATTGCCGAGGCGAATATGATGGGAGTGGCCGCGGGACTTGCGGCAAGCGGAAAACTTCCGGTGGCAGCTACCTTTGCGATGTTCAGCGCGGAGCGGGCCATGGAGCAGATCCGCAATTCCATCGGATATCCTCATCTAAATGTGAAAATTGCAGGAACTCACGCCGGAATCAGTGTAGGCGAAGACGGTGCGTCCCATCAGTGCAATGAGGACTGTGCGGCCATGCGCAGTATACCGGGAATGACCATCCTCTGTCCTTCTGATCATTACGAAACCATGGCGGCAGTAAAAGCCATGCTGGATTATGATGGGCCTGTCTATCTCCGCCTCGGACGTCTGCCGGTGGAATGCATTAACAGGGAAGAGAATTACTCCTTCCAGATCGGGAAAAGTATTTTAAAAAAAGAGGGCCGGGATGCAGCAATTATCGCTGCGGGCTCCATGGTTTATGAGGCCATGAAAGCGGCAGATCTTCTGGAAAGTGAGGGGATCCATGTCAGGGTCCTTAACATGCATACCCTGAAACCGCTGGATGAAAAAGCGGTGATTCTGGCGGCCAGAGAAACCGGAGCCATCATTACGGCGGAAGAGCACAGCGTAATCGGAGGTCTGGGGGATGCGGTGGGAGATGTGCTCCTGCGCACGTTCCCTGTTCCCATGGAGAAAATTGGCATACAGGACCGGTACGGATATTCCGGGCCGGGCGGTGAACTGATGGATCAGTTCGGGCTTCGCGCATCGAACTTGATTGAGGCTGTTCATCGCATCCTCTTAAGAAAACAATCAGCAAAGGAATCGAGCATATGAAAAAACTGGGTGTTTATCAAATTTTAGGACCGGGCGGCTGCAATGACGCGCGTATTCCAGACTACTGCAGGCAGTATCTGGAGGAATTAAGCCGGAAGACCGGTATGGAAATTTATCCCGCGGACGAAAAAGAATTCTGTGAACAGGAGCTGAAAATCTTTTTTATCGGTTCCGGCGGCACTGCGGAGGCATTCAGCAAAGTCTACCGCTGTGTAAAGGGCCCCTACTATCTTCTGACTGTGCCGGCCTGGAATTCTCTGGCTGCATCTATGGAGATTTTATCCTTTCTGCATGAGAATCAGGAAAAGGGAGAAGTCCTTCACGGAACGGCAGAAGAAAATGCGGACAAAATCAGAGATTTGTATACGGTTGGGGAAACGAAAAAAAGCTTTCCCAGATGCGGATCGGAGCAATCGGCGAGGCGGTGACTCTGGTGGCCAGCCGCGTGAACCGTCAGATAATGAAAAACAGGATTGGCTGTGAACTGGTGGATCTGGAAATTGCAGAGCTGATCCGCGAATATGAAGCCGGCGGATACGAAGAAAACGAATTTGTCAAAACGATTAAGGCAAGAAGCAGCAGACCGGAAGAAACCGAAAAAGCTCTGCATGTATACGGAGCGGTAAAGCGGATGACGGAAAAGTACCGGCTGGACGCAGTGACTGTGCGATGCTTTGATCTCCTGGGAACCATTCAGACAACGGGATGCCTTGCCCTGGCTATTTTAAACGCGGAAGGGATCCCGGCCGCCTGCGAGGGGGATACCAGGAGCCTGCTCTCCATGACGATCCTTCATGCGCTGACAGGCGAGCCCGTTTTTATGGCGAATCCAAGCCAGCTGGACGCCGGGAAGCAGGAGATGATCTTTGCGCACTGCACCATACCGGCCAATATGCCGGACGATTATACGCTCACCACACATTTTGAGTCAGGAATCGGCGTGGCCCTGGCCGGCTATATGAATCCTGGGCCTGTAACGGTATTTAAATGTGATGAATCCATGGAACGGTATTACGTACAGAATGCGGAGCTAAAAGAAAGCCTGCAGAGAGAAGATCTGTGCAGAACTCAGCTGCAGCTGTTCCTGCCGGAGGGAACCGACTATTTCCTGAAAGATCCGATTTCCAATCATCAGATGATATGCAAAGGCCACTGGGCCGGACGGATCCGCAGATTCTTTTCAGATTAAAACAGAAATAAGGGAGAGCCATACCGCGAAACAGGATATGGCTTTCCCTTATTTTTTACCTGCATGTTGCCGCATATCGT
>ERZ1643246.1461-NODE-1461-length-25663-cov-11.733872_pt1 | contig 25663 bp, 28 predicted proteins | sample MGYA00579265_ERZ1643246 | MGnify/ENA primary metagenome ERZ1643246 (study PRJEB29033, sample SAMEA4952261) | chicken gut metagenome | biome: Broiler Chicken; feature: Gastrointestinal Tract; material: Caecum | place: Ireland | collected 2018 | study: Broiler...
TGGCTTCTGATTTGTCAAATCTCGCATCCATTGTCGGAAAGAGACGCTTAGGCTGAAGAAGGTGGCTTTTAAGCGCATTGACCCTGAAACCGTTGACAAAATACGCGAAATAGAGTAAGATAGAGCGAACATAAAAAGGAGGCAGAGGAATATGTGGGATGTTGTACTTGACGCATTGCTGGATACGCTCAAGCTGTTTCCTTTTCTGCTCCTTTTGTATATTCTCATCGAGCTCATGGAGCACAATACGCGCGTGGGTCGTGCCAATGCGGCGCTTTCGGGCAAATGGGCGCCCCTCATCGGCGGAGCGACGGGACTTATTCCCATGTGCGGTTTCTCCGTCATGGCGGCAAAGCTTTATGAAAAGCGATATGTGACGCTCGGAACGCTCCTTGCCGTATTCATTGCTACCAGCGATGAGGCGTTTCTCGTCATGCTTATCTCCGACATGAGCTGGCTGAATAAACTTGTCTCCATTCTCTCCATGTGCGGGATCAAACTTGTACTCGGAGCACTTGTCGGATACTCCGTCGATCTGATCAACAGACGCAGGCGCTCTGTGCTGCCCATGTCCGCATTGGAGCACGAAGAAGGGTACCATGTCTGCGGGCATGAGCACGAGGGTGACCACGGACATGGTCATTCGGAAGAAGTTTCCGAAGAGCATAATCATAGTCATGGCTCTGCAAATGAGATTGCCGAAGCACATGAACGTACTTTAGTTGCGGAAGAGATCGTCGATGTGCATTGCCACGGCGATGACCACGGTGATAACCACTGCGAGAACGCACACGAAGAACACGAGCATGACCATGACGCACATGACCACGATCATGGCCACGAACACGGACATGCGCATGAGCATGATGAGTTTACAGTCTGCGAGCACAAGCACGGAAAATGGGGGACATTGTCGCTCTATTTTGTCTCGCCGCTTCTGCACGCGTTGCAGGTTGCCGCGTTTGTTCTTTTGGTCAATCTCGTATTCGGGTTCCTGTTCTTCTTTATCGGCGAGGAAAACGTCATCGGTTTCTTGCAGGGGAGCGGGTACTGGTTCCAGCCGCTCTTCTGTTCCGCGCTCGGGTTTGTGCCCAACTGCGCCGCGACCGTCATTCTGGCGGAGGTGTATGCAGTGGGCGGGATCTCCTTCGGGAGCTGTCTTGCGGGGCTTGTCGTCAATGCGGGGCTTGGGTATCTCATTCTTTTCAAAAATGTCAAGGCGTGGAAACGCACGCTGTTTATCTGTCTCTTCCTCATTGCACTCGGAATCGCCGTCGGGTATGCCGTCAACGCGATTGCACTTCTCCTGCCGCCCGTTTCCCTGTGAGCGTTGACAAAGCGACCTGTAATGTGATATAATTTCTGCGGAGGCGGAATATGGACTTCCTCAGTAAAAAGGCGCGCGGCATTGTCCCGTATACGGCGGGCGAACAGCTCAGAGATCGCACCTACATCAAACTCAATACCAATGAAAACCCTTATCCGCCTGCACCTGGAGTGAAGGCGGCGCTCGCCGCGTTCGACGCGGGAGAACTGCGGCTTTATCCGCGTCCGAATGCCGATCTTTTGCGGCAGGCGATCGCAGAAAAAGAGGGCGTCGAGCCCGAAAACGTGTTCTGCGGAAACGGTTCGGACGAAGTGCTTGCACTTTCTTTCCCTGCCTTTTTTGACGCGGATGGCGCAGGTGCGTGCTTTGCCGATCTCACTTATTCGTTCTATGAGGTCTTTGCGGCATTCTTCGGGATTCCTGTAAAGATCGTGCCGCTTTTGCCCGATTTCACGTTCGACCTTGCCGCCATGCGGGACGCGCATTGCCAGGGCTATTATATCACCAATCCCAATGCCCCGACGGGCGTCGGTATTCCTCGGGAAAAGATGGAGCAGTTCGTCGCATCCGTTCCCGATAAAATCGTCATTCTTGACGAGGCGTATATGGACTTTTACGGCGAAAGCTGTGTGCCGCTTACGAAAAAGTACGAAAACGTGCTTGTCGTCAAGACTTTTTCCAAGAGCTACTCTCTTGCGGGGATCCGCTGCGGGTATGCCGTCGGGGCAAGTTCGCTCATTGCTGGGCTCATGCGCATGAAGGACTGCTACAACTCCTATCCCGTGGATGCCGTGGCACAGACTGTTTGCACGGCGGCCGTGAAGGATACAGCATACTACGAAGCGGCGACAAAAAAGGTCGTTGCTGAGCGGGAACGTCTGCAGACATCCCTGCGGGCGATGGGATTTACTGTGCCCGAGAGCGCTTCCAACTTCTTGTTTGCAGGCAGAGCTGCGGCGGACGGAAAAACCGTCTATCAGTCTCTGCGCGCGGAGGGGGTGCTTGTGCGGTTCTGGGACAAGCCCTTACTCAGGGACTTTGTGCGTATCACCGTGGGCACGCCCGAACAAAATGACGTCCTTCTTGAAAAACTGAAAAAAATTCTCTCATAGGAGGAGAGCTTATGCGGCTCGACCTTTCCGTACCGAAGATAAACGCCGAAGCAGGCGCGGACGGAGGGGGCGGGCCGATGCTGTCCTTGGATAAAAAACCCTCCTTTGAAGTTATTCCGTACCCCGATTCGCAGTTGTGGGAAGCAAAATTGTCCTCTGGCTTGCAGCTGTATGAACGGAAATTGTCTCCCGATATGCAGTCGCGGGAAGCAAAATTGTCCTTTGACCCGCGATCATGCGAACGAAAATCCTTCCTTGATGCGCGCTCGAGGAAAGGGAAATCGTTCTCTGACCAGAGGTCATGTGAACAGAAAACACTTTCCGACTTGCTATCATGCGGCCCGCAATTGCCCGCAGAGCCGAAATTATGCGAACCGCAATTGTCTTCTGTCAGGGACGGCGCGGAAGCCTTCCTTGCCCACACGGCGGGAAAGGCACTCATTCTTGCAGACAGCGTAACGTTTTCGGCGCTTTTGCCCGCTGCACGGCTGTCACGGGCGGTCACCGTTGTGTTTGACGGAGATGCGCTCTCTCTGTTTGCACTGCCTGAAGTGGGCTGTGTGCTCGCCTGCGGCGGGGCGCAGACCATGCGCGCGGCACGTTATTTCGCAGGCGTTCGGCGTATTCCGTGCATGCTTTTTCCAGCCGACAGCACCTTTGACGGTGTCTATGAGGCGCGCGCAAAGCTCGATCTCTCCGACAAAAAGACGGACGTTGCGCTCGCGGATGCACAGGTGCTGTGCGACCTTTCGCTCCTGAAAACTACCTTTGCGGAGGGCTATGCGCGGCTTGTGCTCTCGCGCCTGGCGCTATTCGAGGCGAAAGCGGCGGGACTGATCGACCGCCGACCCTTTGGCGGAACGGTATACGAGGAAGCTTTTTCTCTGCTTGATGCCATTCGCGGGGAGTTGTCGGGCGAGGAAGTCGCGCTGAAAAATGCGCGGATGCGTATCCTGGAACGCTCAGGCGCGCCTGTCGGGGAGGGCCTCGCGCTTGCCGCGCTGTATGACGGGTTTCCCTTGCCTGCATTGTTGGCAGAGCGTACGCTCTCAGCGCTCTATTTTGCCTTTTTCCGACGCGGAACGCCGAGAAGGTATTGCATTGCAGATTATCGGGCACGCGCCGAGCGGGCGGGAATTGCTTACGGAGCCTTACATATCCCTGACGAAAGTACCTATGCGGCACGGGCGCTCACATTGGAGCGCGTGCGCGGAGAACTGCTTGCGGAGATCACCCGCCTTCGGAGCGCGCATGCGGCACAATTGCGCGCTGTGCGGGTGTTTTCCGAGTGTGAAGCACCCGTACCCGATCTTAAAAAATTGCAGACGCTGCCCGAACTTGCTCCGCAGGGGCTGTGTGCGCTGATGCGCGATTTCGGACTTCTGGAGAATATATGACAAAAGAAGAACTGCTTACAAAGTGCGATCTCTTTTTATTCGATCTGGACGGCACCGTCTATTTGGGTGATACGCCCGTTCCGGGTGCGCCCGAGGCGCTTGAACGCCTGCGAAAGAAAGGAAAGCAGGTCGTATTCCTTACCAACAATTCCTCCAAGACGGGTGCGGAGTATGAAAAAAAGCTTCGCGCGCTCGGACTTTGGGGAGCAGGGGATACCGTATATACCTCAGCCGACGCGACGGCGGAGTATCTGAATGCACATCATGCAGGAAAGCGTACTTATGTGCTTGCTACGCCGCCCGTAGCAGACGTATTCCGCGCGGCAGGGATCAGACTTGTTGAAGAAGCGCCTGAAGTGTGCGTACTTGCATATGATACGACGCTCACATTTGAAAAAATGAAGAAGTTCAACGAGTTTTTGACGGATGGCGCGTTCTATGTTGCAACGCATCCCGACGACGTATGCCCGACTGCAACCGTGCCGATGCCCGATGTGGGATCGTTTATTGCGATGTTTGAGCGCTCATGCGGCAGAAAACCCGATATGATATGCGGAAAGCCGTTTACCGTCATGGGAGAGTGCGTGGCGCGTACGTTCGGCGTGCCGTCTTCGCGCACCTGTATGGTGGGAGACAGAATGCATACCGACATCCGTTTCGGCAACGCCAACAAGATGCATACGCTCCTCGTATTGTCGGGTGAGACGACAAAGCAGTCGATGAAGTCATTCCCCGATACGCCCGATTGTATCCTGGAAAGCATTGCAAAATTATAAAGAAATTGTTTGAAACTGCCCTGAAAGGTGGTACATAGAAAATGACTAAAAAGCCCGCACCCAACCGTGCGGCGGAGGACATCATGCAAGAAGTCAAGGTGCTCGAAACTGCCCCCGCCATTGTCGTCGCGCTCTCCGGAGAGATCGCGGCGGAGAATGCCGACGAATTTTATGCTCAGATCAAGACGGTATATGAAGCGCAGCCCGCAGACATCATTTTTGAGTGCTCTGCGCTCGAATTTATCGATTCGACGACGCTCGGCACGTTTGTGAAGATTCTCAAGCACGTCCGTTCGGACGGGCACAGCTTAAAGCTCAAGGGGCTTCAATCGCGCCTGAAAAAATTGTTCGTGATCTGCGCGCTCGATACCATTATGGAGATAGAGTGATGAAGGAATATCTTTGTCTGCGTCTTCCGTTAAAACGTGAAATGATGACGACTGTCCGTCTTGCAACGGGCGGGGTGTGTTCGGTCGCCGGCATGAGCTATGACGGCGGCGAAGACTGTAAGGTCTGCGTCACGGAGAGCTTGCTGCTTTTGATGCGCCGCGGCTTTACGTCTGCGCGCGTATGCTTTTTCGCCGAGGAAGAGGGCGGGATCGGAGTCCGCGTCACAGGAGAAGAGCCTAGCGCGCTCTCGCCGTTCTCGGAGGAGGATGAGATCGCACTCGCACTTTTAAATGCGCTTGCATCCGATGTCACGATGGAAAAATCAGAGGGCGAAGTGAGCGCAATCGCCTTTTTATTCGGTCAACAGGCATGAACGAAGAAGAACTGTTCCGCAAATATCGTGAGACGGGGGACGTCGCCCTGCGCAATGAGATCGTTGAAAAGTATCTCTATATTGCCGCCGTGCTCGCGAAAAAGTTCGTCGGCCGCGGGGTGGATTACGACGATCTCTATCAGGTCGCTTCGCTTGCGCTCATCAAGGGAGTCGACCGCTTTGACGAGCGCAAAGGACTCAAGTTCTCCACCTTTATCACGCCCACGATCACGGGCGAGATCAAGAATTACTTCCGCGACCGTTCCCGCCTGGTGCATCTTCCGCGCAAGGTGAGCGAACTGCGTGTGAGTATCAAGCATGCTTCGGAGGAGTTTTTCGCAGAGAACGGACGCAAACCCACTGCAAAGGAACTTGCTCAGAAGCTCGGAGTCGATGAGGAAGAAATCATTCGCGCCTCCGATGCGGGCGGCGTCGTTTCGCTCGACGTTCCCGTTGACCGCGAAGGGGACGGGCTGAGCCTGCACGACGTTCTGCCCGCCGATAATGACGTCTTTGAAAATTTTGAGGACCGCGATGAGCTCAGAGCCGCACTCGCCACGCTCACCGATCAGGAACGGGAACTTGTCAAATATCGCTTCGGCGGCGAGCTCTCACAGATGGAGACGGCAAAACGCATGGGCGTCTCGCAGATGAATGTCTCGCGCATGGAACGCAGAGTTCTGCAGAAACTGCGGGAGACGATGAAAAAGTCGATGGTGGAAGGATGAATTGCGAAGTGGACGATTTTCGGGAGCTGAAAGAAGCACTCGAGGATATGTGCGCCGCGCTTGAACGGGACGCCGTTCCCGCCAATGCGGTGTTTGACTGCAAGCTCGTTGCCCGCGAGCTGCTGTGCAACGCCCTGCGTTATGGCGGCGGTTGTACGGCTTTCCGCGCGGAAAAGCATGACAACGAGGTCGTGATCCGTGTGCGCAGTGCAAACAATTTTCGCCCGCCCGAACATTCTTCCTGTTCCGCCGTGGACGCCGAACGCGGCAGAGGATTGTATCTCGTTGATGCGCTCACCGTTTCGCGCACGTTCAGCGAAGAGGACGGCATCTGCGTCATCGTCCGAATCCTGCCGTAATAGTTTTCACGAAAAGGCTCAAAAAGATATAGGAAATAAATCTTTTTTACCCATTCAGATTTATAAAAGTGCTTTCGCTGTATTTCGCCGTATTCGTGTTGGATGATTGGTGGCAGCAAGATCGTTTAATCAGAACGATGAAAAAAGTACGATTTAAAAGCAGAAAAAAAGCGCGCCCCGCAAATATTTGCGGGGCGCGCCGTATTTTTTACATTTACATCTTGCTCACATAATCATAGAGTTTGCCGAGCAGTGCGGGGGAGATGTGATTGCGGAATTTTCCGAGATAGATGAAGACCTTGCGGAAGAATTCGCGGTTATCTCCGCCGATCACATAGGCGGGCAGATAGGCAAGATCGCCGAAGCGGTTTGCAATGAACATGTCGCAGAATTCGTTCTTCTCCTGCGGCGTGAGCGTGTTGATGTAGGCGTCATATGTATATGGCGTGGGATCGTAGACCATCTTGGGTGCCGCGCTCGGCTGGCGGTATGCCATCTGAGGCGCCTGATAGGGCGCGGAATAGACGGGCGTCGCGGGAGCGGGTGCGGGCGTATACTGGTAGGTTACGCCGGCCGCTGTCTGCGCTGTCGGTGCGGGCGCAGGTTCGGGAGCAATGCCGCGCGCGAGAGCCGCCATACTGCGTTCGAATTCGCTCATGGGCGTATCTTCTGCAGGTGCGGATTCGGGAGCGGGCGCAGGCGCGGGAGCGGGTGCAGGAGCAGGCTCCGATGCAGGCGCCGCCGTCACTGCAGATTGCTGTGCGGCGGGGGACATGGGTGCCGCGAAGAAGGGGACCGCATAGATGGGCGTCGCAGGGTGCTGCGTGGCGGAAGGCTGCTGGATGATAACGGTTGTCCCGGGAGCGGCTTGTGTCTGCGTCTGAGCGGCAGGCTGAGCCTCAGCTGCGGGCGCAGATGCAGGTGCGGGTACAGGAGCAGGTGCAGGGGCTGCTGTCGGAGCAGCCGCGCTCAGTTGTTCCGCTGCGGGTGCAGGCGTTGTCTGCAGCGTTGCAGGGGCAGGAACGGCAGCAGGCTGCGAGAGAGCATAGCGCTCCCAGATTTCAGCGCTGGTCTTTTCAGCTTCTTTTGCGCGTGCCTTGGAAGCCTGTACAATGGCAATGACAAGGGCAAGCAGGAACGCAACAAGCGAGGACGCAACGACCACGATGACGGGAAGAAGGTTTGCACTGCCGAACATGACATCAAACGTTCTGTCGACGATGAGCGCGCAGACGGAGAGGATGACGACGATGAGCAAAACGCCATAGCGTACCGCATCGAAGATGTATGCCTTTTTCGCACTCAGACGGATGGTCGAAATAACGAGCTCGAGAGCAATGACGATCGCCGTGATAAGGGCGGTCAGATTGACAAAGAGGCTGCCATCGGTGAGGTGCATATAGTTGACATGGACGCTCAGTGTCTCGGTGCCGGGATAGGTGAGGCCGAAGAGCACGGCGCCCACGAGCAGGAACGAAATCAGGTTGAGAAGCCCGAGCCCCTTGCGGCGGGCGATCGCGGTCACGGCGAGCGCGATGAGCATGACGGCCGCGGGGATTCCCGTGGTGACGTCGAGCATTCCGCCGCCGAATCTGTTATTCGTAAATGCGTACAGATAGTAAGGAATGATGAACAGTCCTGCATAGGCAAGGAAGACGAGAACGGCGGAAGTCATCGCGCAGTTCTTGGCGCCTTTTGCGGTAAAGAAGGAGATGATCATCAGGACGAGGGAAAGCACGACGGCAACGCTCAGCAGGATGATGCACACAAACAGTGTGAGTTCAAGGATGTCGCCGAGCGTAAACAGATCATGGAAGAACGCTCCGATGTCCGCGAACATGTTTTTGTAATATGTATAGACATAGCCGAGCAGGGAGTTGGGCAGGAAGTCTTCCCCGACGAAATACGGTTTAAAGATTCCCGAGACCTGATAGAGCAAGCCAACGAACAGACCGCCCGCGGCAATGAGGAAAGAGATGATGGCAAGCGCACGATATCCGCCTGCTGCCGGCTTCTTTTCCGTTGTCTCGGGGGCACCCATGCCCGCATTGAGCGGCTCATCAACGATCACTTGTGGAAATTGACTCATGTTGATACACTCCGTTGATTCTTTCGGGGCAAACAACCCCCATGTTTCTTTTCCATTATAGCACGAGGAAGCCACCATGTCAATGCCATTACAGAAAAAAACAAAAATTTGAATCGGGAGATCGGAAAAGAGAAAGTTTCTCCGCGAAGACGGCGAAAATTATGTGAAAAGAAAGTAAATTCGGACATGGGTGGCGCGGTTTCTTAAAAAACCTCTTGATATTTCGGATGAGAAATGGTATAATTTTACTGACTTTGGCAAGAAAAGGGGAGAATACAATGAACGCGCAGATACAATTAAAGCGCATTTTGCGGGATATCCGCGAAAAAACGGGGGTCCATGTCCGACTTATACCCGGTGAAGGCGAGGAGACGCGCATTTCGCTCTCCTGCGGCGGCGAGACGATGGACGCCTATCTCGACGGTACCGGCAAGGAGGCGGAGCGCACCGCCAAACTGGTGGCGTATCTTGTCGCCAATGCCGACGCCCGTGCCTTGCTTCCCGACAAAGAAGAACATTTAAGAGCTGTCCTTCTGGGCGAGGGCGGGGAGTGGTACGCTTTCCGCTTTGCTACGAAATATGCCGTCCAAGGCACAAGCTGCTTTGCACTTGACATCGTCCCGGACAAGCGCCTTCCCGAGGCGTTTGAGCTCATCAAAGGGTGCCTTGCCGAGACGCGCGATCTTGCGGTGAAAATGGATCGTACCCGTATCGCCGTCGTTCGGTTTTCGGACGACGAGCAGAGTGCCTTTGAGTTCGGACAGTTTGTCTGGCAGTCTCTTTATGAGGAGCTCGGAATCCATGCGAGCATCGGCATCGGATGTGAGGTCGCTTCTTTTTCCGCGATCGCACATTCATACTCACAGGCGGTCACAGCGGTGCGCGTGAGCAACTTGTTCCGCGATACGGGCGAGGTGCATTCATATCGGGAGTATCTGCTTGTCAAGATGCTCGAGGACGTTCCCAAAAACCGTCTCGAGGAGTATGTTGAACAGTTCCATATCGGAAATATCGACGAGGTATTCGGCGATGAGGAGATGTCCGCCACCGCCGAGGCGTTCCTGGAGAGCAGTCTGAATATTTCCGAGGCGAGCCGCAATCTCTTTATGCACCGCAATACGCTCATGTACCGTCTCGACAAGATCGAGCGCGAGACGGGATTGAATATCCGTAAATTTTCCGATGCGGTCACATTCCGCATCCTGTCCGTCATTCATCGTCTGCTGAAGCAGTAAAAGGGGGAAACAACATGAACAAGGATCATTTGCCTGAAGACAGGGATGATGTGTTTGAGGAATTTGGCGATCCCGTTCGTCAAAGTCCCGTGCAGGAGAATTCTGCACAGGAAAAATCCGAACAGGAGAATTCCGCGCAGGCACGTACGCAGGCTCCGCAAAACAGCGGCGCGGGCTTGCCGCCTGCGAACATGCCTGGAACAGAGGCGGCAAGCCCGCGCAAAAGAAATCTGACGCGCACCATTTGCTCCGTTGTTCTTGCACTCGTCATTCTTGCCGTCGGGTTCACTGCGGGCTGGCTCGGCAGGTTCTATTCTACAGATCCGCGCCTTCGCGAACTTGGCTGGATGCTCGATCTGTTGGAGAACGAGCACTATCGCGATGTGGACATGGACGCCGTGTACGAGGATCTGTATGACGTCGCCATGCCCGATATCTTCTCCACGTACTACACGCCCGAGGAATATGCGCGGCTGGTTGCCGAGAGTCAGGGACGCAATGAAGGCGCGGGGATCGTGCTTGCGGAGCACGAAGGCGAAGTGTTCGTCTGGTCTGTTGTGGAGAACTCGCCTGCTCAGCTGTCGGGGCTTGCGGCGGGGATGTATGTCCTCGGATACGGGACTGTCGGCGGGGAAGTCCTGACGGGCAGTTCGTCCGAGATCATTTCCTTTGTCCGTGCGCAGGAGGGGGATTTTACGCTGTACGCAAGCTATGACGGCTCTGCGGCGGCGGATGCTTCCACCGCGCACACGCTGGCGCTTTCCTCTTACTCCGCGGCGTATGTCGTTTATCGTGACAGCGAAACTTCCTATGCCCTCCGCGGCGAGAGCGCTTCTCTCACCGAGACAAACGATCCGCTTGCGGGACTTGACGCCGACACGGCATATATCCGTCTTGACGGATTTGACGGCAACTGTGCCGCCGAGTTCAAGGCTTGTCTCGATGTCATGAAGGAGCGCGGCAGGACCAATCTTGTCATCGATCTGCGCGGAAACGGCGGCGGATATCTGAGCGATTTTCAGTCCATTTCCTCCCATCTACTGCGCAATGCTTCCAATCAGAAACCGCTCATTGCCTATGCGCAGTACCGCGACGGCACGCGCCAGAACTACTATGCAACGGGCAATGATTTCTCCTTCTATTTCAGTCAGGATTCCAAGATCAGCGTGCTTGCGGATGAAAATTCCGCTTCCGCCTCGGAGTGCCTCATCGGTGCGCTCATTGACTACGGAACCATCTCTTATTCCGATCTGTATCTCAGAAAAGATGAGGGTGCCCAGCACTATTCCACCTATGGCAAGGGCGTCATGCAAAGTACCTTCCTTTCGGCGAGCGGCGGCGCCTTCCAACTCACGGTGGCGCGGATCTACTGGCCGAACGGAAATTGTATCCATGAGCGCGGCGTGACAGACGAGGACGGCGCGGTCGGGATCGTGGCTCCCGTCATTCGCGACGAGGAAGACACATTCTTACAGCAGGCGCTTGCTCAGATTTGCGGAACCGATCAATCCGTCAACGAATAAAGCGGTCTTGATCGGACCATCAATAAATAAATCTTGGCAGATCGGATCGTCAGCGAATCAAGCGGGCGGATCAAAACATCGTCGAATCAAACGCGACCGATCAGACCTTCAACCAATCAATGATACAGGAGCGCGGCGCTCAGTGCGCCGCGCTCCTGTTGAGATATTCTTCGAGAATACTGACAATGGGACTGTCCTCAGGCGGACGGTCCTTTTTTTCGTGAGACGAATCCTGTTTTTCGGACTCATTTTGCGATGCATAGGCGCCTGCGGGGGCAGCTGTCGGGGTGCCTCTTGCGAGCATTAAGATGAGTTCTCTGTTTTCCCGATAGAAGGCGAGCAGCTTTTGCAGCGTTTCGTTCAGGTCTCCTCCCTGTTGAACGGATGTAAGTAGAAAGAGAAGAAGCAGTTCCATATCTTCATCGTATGCGGCGGACAAAATGCGCGTTCATTTCATACAATGAGATGGAGGTGACTATGAAAGATTTCGCAGGCTATACGGGCGGGGAAGGCGGCACTGGCAGCACGGGCAGCACGGACGATCTTCTGCGCGAAGCGCAGGCGGTTGCGGCACAGTTCGACGGCAAGAACGAAGGAGAGCTTATTCGTTCCATCTACCAACGTGCCGCGCAGGGGAAACGCGCGGGTACACTCACCAATGCGCAGATCGATGCGTTTTGTGCGCAGTTTGCACCCATGCTGGATGCGGGAAAACGCAAAAAGCTCATGAAACTTGCGGCGGAGCTCAAGAAGATGTAGCGCCTGCCGCAATGCGTGCGAGGGCGTCTGCAAGCGCGTCCGCCTCATCGTTTCCCTGGAAGGGAGAAAAGGAGGCGCGCACCAGTCCTTCGGGAAAAGTCCCGAGGGCGCGGTGTGCAAGGGGCGCGCAGTGCAGACCTCCGCGCACGGCAATAGAGAAACCGTCCGAGAGCCGCTGAGCGATCTCTTCGGAGGGCAATTTTTCGTGTGCAAATGCTGCGATGCCGCAGGCGTTGGGTGAGAAATAGGCGCGGTATCCCGCGATCTTTTCCAGCTCCTGCGCAAAGTACGCCGTCAGAGAAAGGAGCTTTTGCGCCATCTCCGCACGGCGTCCCCTGACGAGCAGTGCGCCTTCCGCAAGCGAGCAGATCGCAGGATAGGAGAGCGTGCCGCTCTCCAGGCGGTCGGGATAAAAGGCAGGCATGTCGAGGGTGTAGCTCTCGCTGCCCGTTCCGCCGAAGAGGATGCTCTCGGGCGAGAACCGCTCGGAAAAGAGCAGTGCTCCCGCGCCCTGAATGGCAAAAAGCCCCTTGTGTCCTGCAAGCGCAAGGGCGTCAATGCCCGTCTTGCGCATGGCGATGGGCAGATGTCCCGCCCCCTGCGCACCGTCCACGACCAAAAGAACGCGGTTGGGTAGGAGATTGCGCAGAGCGTGCAGGTCGGGTGCTTCGCCCGTCACGTTAGAGGCGGACGTCACACAGCAGAGCTTTGTCTCGGGCCGCACCAGTGCGGCGATCGTTTCGGGCAAAAGTTTTCCCTGTGTCAGGGGTGCGACGTCAAAACTGACGTTTTTCGTCCGTTTGAGAAACGCGAGCGGACGTAAAACGGAGTTGTGTTCAAGGCAGGTCGTCACGACGTGATCGCCTGCCTTCAGCGTGCCGAGGAGGGCAATATTGAGCGCTTCCGTACAGTTCTTGGTAAAGACGACGCGCTCGGCGCCGTATCCGTCGAACAGTTCGGACAAAAGTTCGCGGCAGGCAATCACCTGCCTTGCGCAGGCAAGCGAATGCGCATGTCCGCTTCGGCCGGGGTTGGCGCATGCCTTCATGGCGGCAAGCACGGCACTTTGTACAGAGGCGGGTTTTTCGCCGCCCGTCGCGGCGTTATCGAGATAGATCATATCTCTTAATGATATGTGAGTGAGGGACCGATCATGACAATGCTTGCCGTATTTCGTTCGCGGACGCAGGCGCTTGATGCGCTCGGCCGCATCGGCGGCGCGGGCGTCACGGCGCAGGTCGTCGCAACGCCCAAGGAGGCGGGCTATGGCTGCGGGCTTTCTGTCCGCTTTGACGGACGCAATCTTCCGATTGTTTCCACCGTTCTGCGCCGCCGTGCGTACTCCTCCTTTGCGGGATATCTGCGCGCGTGCAACGGAGGGTATGTGAAAGTTTGACTTGATTTTTTACCTGACACGTGCTATAATGAGCACATGTCCGTATGTGAAGAAATTTTAGATATTCTCGAGGAGCGGTATCCCGACGCTGCGCCTGCTTTGAAGTTCCGATCGCCCTATGAATTGCTTGTGGCGGTCATTTTATCCGCGCAGTGCACGGACGAGCGGGTCAATAAGGTGACGGCAGAGCTATTCAAAAAGTACAATACGCCCGAAACCATGCTTCTTTTGTCGCAGGAGCAGCTGGAAAAGTACATTTTTTCCTGCGGGTTTTATCATAACAAGGCGGCACATATCCTTTCCGCTTCGCGTGATATCATGGAAAAATTCGGCGGGGAAGTTCCTTCCGATCTCCAATCATTGCGTACGCTGGCGGGCGTAGGCAGAAAGACGGCGAATGTGGTCTATGCGGTTGCCTTTGGCGGCGACGCCATCGCCGTGGATACGCATGTGTTCCGTGTTTCCAACCGTCTCGGGATCGCCCGCGGCAAGACGCCCGAACAGGTCGAGGCGGGGCTTTGCGCCGTCATTCCCAAGGAGCGTTGGTCGCGCGCGCATCACCTGCTCATCTTTCACGGGCGGCGGATCTGCCATTCCCAGAAGCCCGACTGTGAACATTGCGCCGTCGCACATCTTTGTGCGTATTTTCGCGGGGATGTTCCCGTCAAATAAATAGAGTAACGGAAAGATTGCATTGAAGTATCAAATCTTCCTCCTTCGCTCAAAATGAGTGCAAGGAGGATTTTTTTATGAATAATCTGACGGCTAAAGACCTCGACGTCCTGACGCATCTTCTGACGGGCGAGGAAATGGCGTGCAAAAAGGCAAAACTGTATGCGAACACGCTCACGGACGCCTCGCTTGCACAGGAAATGGAAAACTATGCACAGATGCATGCACAGCGTTTTGCGGCGCTGTATTCGCTGTTGGGAGGAAAGGCATGAAACAATCGAAAATGGAAACGACGCTCTGCGAAAAAGACGCCCTGCAGGATATGCTGGACGCGGAAAAAATGCTCATGAATTACTATGCCGCGGCGCTGACGGAGGGGAGCTGCCGCCCTCTGCGCAGACAGATCCTTAAGCTGTACGGCGAGCATGCGGAGACGCAGTTTGCCGTGTTCGAACAGATGCTTCAGCGCGGATATTATGAAGTCCAGCCTGCCGAAAAAATGATGATCGATCAGACGACGGAGATGTTCTCCAAGGTCAAAAAACAACTCGCTTGAACTTTCCCGCAGAATATGCGGAGAACGGAGTTGAAAATCCCCGAAGAAAAAAAGCATATAAGAATAGCATTTCATGATAACTGTATTATAAGAAAGCGCTGCGGCGGGCAATTGCCCGCCGCAGCGCTTTCTTTGACGCTTTCGTCGTAAGTTTTGCATATGACGATCTCCTGGGCCCGAATGATGGGAAATGGGAAAATCGAACAAATCATGAAGAAATAAAAACGTTTCGGGATTGCGCCGCGGCATGCAAACGTGGTATCATGCTATTGTCGGGCGGCAAGGGAAAACTCTTCGGCGGCAGCAGTACGGCGATAGTGCAGAGGGGAAAGACCTGTATACTTTTTGAACATTTCGCTGAAGCGTTCGACGGACGAAAATCCGACGGCAAAAGCGATGTCGGTGACGGAGAGTTCCCGTTGTTCCAGGAGCAGTTTTTGCGCTTTGGAGATACGGTATCCTGTGAGATACAGATAGGGCGAGACATTCATCGCGGCGGAGAACACCGTGGTAAAGTGCGCTCGGCTCATGCCCAGTTCGTTTGCGAGCCAGGCGGGCGGAAGTAGTTGTTTTCGATGAATCTGAGCGCACTTCTGACGATATCGGGCCGCGCGGGAGCAGGGTGGCGGCGCGCGTAGATACTGCCGAGAAGTCTGTAGATAAAGCCTGTGAGCGAGAAAATTGTCTTGATTTCGTCGTCTTTTTCGATCAGGATGCGCTCTAATTCGAATGCGAGATCGGCGTCAACGTCAAAGACGCATTCCGTTTGACCGAACGCCTTTTTGCAGAGCGCGCCTGCGCCTTTTCCGCGAAATCCGACCCAAAGATAGTGCCAAGGATCGCTCGTGTCCGCCGTATAGGAATGCAGCGTATCGGGACGAATGACAAATGCTTTGTTCTTGGACAGATGGTAGGTCGTGTTTCCTGCGCAGAAGACGCCTTTGCCCGATTTGACGATATGAATGAGTACATAGTCGCGTATACTTGGCCCGTACGTGTGCCCGGGGGAGCAGTGCTCATAGCCCGCGTCGCATACGTCTGCGTCTTCATTGATCACGCAGTTCCCGCCCACAAAGAAACAGACTTTGTCTATCATTTGCATGATCCGCAAACTCCTTTGCGCTCTCCGTTATAAGAACAAAAGTTATAAGAACAAAACGGCGCAAGAAAACTATAACAGATAAAACAAAATAAGTCAATAGAGGAGGAAAAACATGAAAGTCACATTTTTAGGCGCGGGCTCGACCGTATTTGCGAGGAACGTTCTCGGGGACTGCCTTTTAAGCGGTCTGAAAGATTTTGAGATCGCTCTTTATGACATCGACGAAGTGCGGCTTCACGAGTCTTACGTCATTATCGAGGCGATGCGGAAAAAGTACAATCGCTCCGTCAAGGTCAAAAAGTACACCGACCCCGTCAAAGCATTCCGCGGTGCAAATTATATCGTCAATGCCATTCAGGTCGGCGGGTATATCCCCTGTACGGTGACAGACTTCGAGATCCCCAAGAAATACGGTCTCAGACAGACCATCGCCGATACGCTCGGGATCGGAGGAATTTTCCGCGCTCTGCGTACCATTCCCGTCATGAAACGGTATGCCGACATCATGGAAAAAGTCTGCCCCGATGTTCTTTTCCTCAATTACACCAATCCGATGGCGATTCTCTCGGGGTACATGCAGCGGTATACGGGAATTAAAACAGTTGGCTTGTGCCACAGCGTGCAGGGATGCGTTCCTTCGCTTGCGCACAACCTGAATATGCCCGAGCTCAACGACGCAAAATGGAAGATCGCGGGAATCAATCACATGGCGTGGCTTCTGGAGCTCACAGATAAGAATGGGAACGATCTGTATCCTGCGATGAAGAAACGCTTCAACGAGGTGCGCCCCGAGCACGATCTCGTGCGCCTCGATATCATGAACCGTTTCGGATATTACAACACCGAGAGCAGCGAACATACCGCCGAGTATCATCCCTATTACATCAAGGATAAATACCCCGAATTCATCGAAAAATATCATATTCCGCTTGACGAATATCCGCGCCGCTGTGTCAATCAGATCGAGGGCTGGGCAAAGGAGCGAGACGCCATCCTCAATGGCGGAAATGTGGAGCACACCCGTTCCAACGAGTACGGTTCGCGTATCATCGAGGCGTGCGAGACCGATGTGCCGTTCCGCATTCACGGCAATGTGCTCAACGAGGGGCTCATCGAGAACTTGCCCCGCGAAGCATGCGTGGAGGTCCCCGTCATGGTGGACAGCAATGGGCTCAATCCCTGCCGCGTCGGACGTTTGCCGGAACAGCTTGCAGCGCTCAACCGTACCAACATCAATGTACAGCTCATGACCATTCAGGCTGCGGTCACGCTGAAAAAAAAGGATGTCTATATGGCGGCATATCTCGATCCGCATACCAAAGCGGAGCTCTCCATGGACGACATCAAGGCAATGTGCGACGACCTCTTTGAAGCACACGGCGATTGGCTGCCCAAGTTTCACTGACTGACTTTTTTGCCGTTGATACGCTTTTTGTTGTTTAGGCACCGCTTTGCAGACCTTTTCCGACTTTTGCCCTGACCGCGATCTGCTGCCCGATTGTTCGCAATGTTCGTACATTGCAACTTTTTTCGGGGGGATTGATTTTTTCAATCAATTGTGGTACAATGAATTTAGTAATAAAGGGGGTGTCGGAGAATGAAAAAGAATGGCGATAACACCGACCGCGTCGATCGGGAGGCGTATGAACGGGAGCTGGATCGTCTTTCGCGCGAGCGGGAGGTAATAGAGGAAATGTCTGCAGGCGGCTCTTTGGAAGAAAAACCCGCTATAAGCGAAAAAGAGGAATAATGCACCTCTCCCGGCACATACTGTGCTTGGGGGAAAGCCATGAAAAAACAGGAAAAATACGCGCATAACCCATCTTATTGCATGATCAGACCGGATGCCGATGAGGATGACGATGACATCATCTCCACAGGCAACAGCTGAGGGAACCTGCGCGCCGCCGCATTCCGCGGCGGCGCGCATTTTTTGCGTAAGCCTCCCGCAGGAAGAGATGAAAGATTGCATCCGACTCTCCCTCTGCCGCAAGATATGATTGCAGGATATGGATGTAAGGATTTTTCAGGAAGAGATTAAAAAATGCGTCCGCCACTCTGTCGCAAGAGATGATGCAGGACGCGGGATGCGTGCGTATTTCTGCCGCGGGGAAAGCTCGTTTAGGCTGGGGACTTTTGTTCGTTCTACATATGGAGGAAGAAAGAGGAATAACGGCGGGAGAGATCTTCCGTCTGATTAAAAACAGGATCTTCTGGATCCTTGCAGTTTCGGCGTTTGCCGCGCTTGCGGCAGCGTTGTTCACGTCCCTTGTCTATAACCGTGCGCGGGAGGAGTTTTATCTCTCATTTGTCATTGATCTGCCGCAGGAAGCGGCATTTCGATATGAGACGATCGTCTTTGCGGACAATCTGGAGGCGGCAAAATTGTCCGATGCTTCCTTTTCCGCCATTGATACCGACCGTATGGCTGCCAATGAGGACATCCATATTTCGCGCATGGGGGAAGAGGATCAGCCGCCTTCGTATAGGGTGAGCGTCAAGGGAAAATATTTTTCAAACAGAGATCAGGCGACGAACTTTCTGCGCGCCATGGTCAGTCATGCTGTTTCGCAGGTACCCGTGACTTTGCAAAAGCGTACCCTGTATCTTTTTCCTACAGGTGCGCAAATGAACATTGTTGAGGCGAGTGCAACAGACGGCATCGTTCGATATCGCCAGAACACCGTCTCCGTCACGGACAACAAGAAAAGTCCGCTTTTTGCTTCTTTTGCGGGATTTTTGATGGCATTCCTTGTATCGTCGGTTGTCTTTTGCATCCTCGATTATAATGTGAAAGGTGCAGGTCACAGCGATCACTTCTCGGCCGTCTTGTCAGGTGTGAGCAAGGAGCCTTCTGAATCGGTGGAAAAATCTCTCGTATCGTCTGAAAAAGAACATCATTTCGAGGAAAAACGGACAGCGCTTTTTGAAGAAGGGCATACTGAAGAAAAATTGTCGGCGGCGATTGAAGGGGAAAATCAGAACGAGGAAAAAAGGACAGGAAAAAAAACCGAAAAGAGTACCCGCAGTTTTCGCAAAGGAAGATCAAGTTAAAAAGTGTCTGTTCGATTGTCGATATTTCCATTTCGAGAATAAATACTCGATTATTTGAGTAAAAATAATCACAAATAGAAAAATTTTTGTTCCATGAAGCATGCGGAAGGTAAATGGAAAAGTACCGGATTTTTACCAAAATAAGAATTGCGTGAAATCACGTGAAATTTCATTTTTTTGATTGCAGAATAATTGACGATTGCCTCCTTTTATGATATGATACCGTGATATAATGGTAAAATTATGATATATCATATTTTACTAAATTTATTGTACAGATATGGTATTCTTTGAAAAATATTTGGAATTCTGACAATCGGATCGTATGAAGAGCGGTCTGAAAAAGGAGACAGCGTGGAAGAAAAAGAAAGCGGCGTGACTTTCCGAGATATTGTAAGGATGATTGGCAAGAGGCTCTGGTGGGTTCTCGGGATTTCGATCGTCATTGCGGCGGTTGCCGCGCTCCTGACGGCGTTTGTTTTGAATGTCGGAGCGAATACTTATTCCGTTGCGTTCATGATAGAATATCCGGGCGGGACCAGCACCTATCCCGACGGGACGGCGCTGCGATATGAATCGATCATTTATTCTGAAAATTTGCAAAAAGTCAAGGACGGGAATGAGGCTTATTTCGGGCTTGACATTGCGGGGATGACCTCCGACACGCAGAAGGGGATCAAGATCGCTGAGCGCACCGTTGACGGGACAGAGGCAGATACCATCCGTTATACGGGCATCTATGAGATCAGCTGCGGCAGCGGTTATTTTGAAAATGAGAAACAGGCGACAGACTTTTTGCATGATGTTGCGCAGCAGGTCATTGTCAACGTCAAGGAGAAGTTCTCCGCGCTGGATTTCACGGCTTGGGAGACAACGTTTGATCAGACGGATTCCTATTCTGCGCGAGTGGGGGCGGTGCGTTCCCAGTATGACAGTCTTGTGTCGCGATATGAGACGTATATCTCAACGGGTGCCTATGGCAGTTTTCAGGTGAACGGGAAGTCCCTTTCATCCTTGTGCAATGAACTGACGGCTTTGGTCGGAACACGTATTTCTCTTCTGGAGACGCGGCTTTCCAACTACGATTACATTCTTTCGGACAGCGAGCAGGCGAGAGTCCTGGAGAACATCCGTCAGCTTGAGATCGAGCGCGAAGGCAACGATCGCCGTCTGAAAGCTTTGCGCAAGGAACTGGAAAACCTCTACGAGCAGGTCTATGGCGGGAATCTCTCTTCCAGTGAGCTTGATACGTTTGAAAGTTTTCACAGCTCCATTCAGTCTCTGACCGACCGCAATGCACAAATCGATTATGAGATCGAGCGGCTCTATACGGCGGCAGGGTATGAAAAACAAGAGGACGGTTCGTGGAAACTCGGTCAGCAGGGGTATGCGCAGAGTGAGGCGTTCGAGGCTGAACTCAATTCCGTCAGGGATGTCCTTGTCACACAGACAAGCGCTTGTAAGGATGCGCTGACACGACTTTTTGACAACTATTCGTATATTGACTTCGAACAGAGCGGCATCGTTATTACAAACGGCGGCAGCAATGTTCCCTTGACCGCAGTTGTGGCATTCGTGCTCGCGTTTATTATTGTCGGGCTCATCTTCTGTGCGGTGGATTATCCCGCTTACAGAAAGACACAGCTTGCAGCGCTGAAGGAGACATCTTCGGAAACGGTTGAAAATCCGAAAGAAGAAACGCATCAGGCAGACGAATCTGATCGGTAATAGAATAAAGTATAATATACAGGCGGGCTCCGCAATTGCGGAGCCCGCCTGTATTATAACAAAGTTTTTGATGAATTCGCATTTTGATGCAGTCGCTTGATCGGAAGACGCGGGATTTATTTTTACCGTTTCCGCGCGTACCTTCTGTGCGGCTCACGCTGCGTTGCGAGACAATGGGAAGAAAAGAAGCGGTTATACGTTGAAGCGGAAGAGCACGACGTCGCCGTCCTTCATGACGTAGTCTTTGCCTTCCGAGCGTACCTTTCCTTTTTCGCGGGCTCCTGCAAGTCCGCCGCATTCAAGAAGGGTCTGCCAGTCGACGACTTCGGCACGGATGAACCCTTTTTCAAAGTCGGTATGAATTTTTCCTGCTGCCTGCGGCGCCTTGGTGCCTTTGACGATCGTCCATGCGCGGGTTTCCTTCTCGCCTGCGGTGAGGTAGGAGATGAGCCCGAGAAGGGAATAGGACGCCTTGATGAGTTTGGAGAGTCCGCTCTCTTTGAGCCCGAAATCTTCGAGGAAAACCGCCTGATCTTCGGGGGACATCTGGGAGAGTTCCTCCTCTGTCTTGGCGCAGATGACGATGGTCTTTGCACCGTGTGCTGCAGCGTAGTCGCGCACCTGTTTGACGAGAGGGAGATTTTCTTCGTCTGCTCCCATATCTTTTTCGGAGATATTGGCACAGTAGATGACAGGTTTTGCGGAGAGGAGGAACACGTTGTCCAGCATCTCCTTTTCTTCGTCGGTGACGGGCAGGGAATTTGCGGGCTTTTCCGCCTCAAGGTGTGCCATCAGTTTTTGCAGGAAGGCGAACTCTGCCGCAGCATTCTTGTCCGAGCCGCCGCGCGCCGCATTTTTGATGCGGTCGATGCGCTTTTGAGTTGCTTCGATGTCGGAGAGAATAAGCTCTAAATTGATGGTCTCGATGTCGCGTACGGGATCAACACTGTTTTCGACGTGTGTGACGTTTTCGTCCTCGAAGCATCTGACGACGTGAACGATGGCGTCCACTTCGCGGATATGGGAGAGGAACTTGTTTCCGAGTCCCTCGCCGTGGCTTGCGCCCTTGACGAGCCCTGCAATATCGACGAATTCGATGACGGCGGGGGTGACTTTTTTGCTGTTATATAGAGCTGCGAGCTTGTCCAGCCGTTCATCGGGGACGGCGACCATGCCCACGTTGGGCTCGATGGTGCAGAAGGGGTAGTTTGCGGCATCCGCACCTGCGTGCGTGATGGCATTGAAGAGGGTGGATTTTCCCACATTGGGAAGACCTACGACGCCGAGTTTCATAAAGGCTCCTTTCTTTCCGATCTTTTGTTCTGACAAGACAAAAGAAACAAATTGCTTTTTCTGTTCTATTATACCCTATTTCTTTTTTTCGTGCAAATCTTTCGTTTGCCATTTGAAGAAATTTGTGGTAAAATTGACGCAAAAAAGAGACGGGGACGACTATGGATTACAGACAGTATATTGCAGAAAAAATCAAGGTGGAGGGCGTGGACGCAAAAGAGATCGCGTCCCTTATGAACGTGCCGCCCGATCCCGCGATGGGGGATTTCGCGCTTCCGTGCTTCCGCTTTGCGAAGGCGCTCAGAAAGAGTCCCGTTGCGATCGCACAGGAACTTGCCGCTGCCATCCCTGCGGATGACGTCATCGCGCAGGTGTCCGCGCTCAACGGGTATCTTAACTTCAAAGTGAATAAGGCGGGTCTTGCAAAGGACGTGCTTGCGCGCATTCTTTGCGAAGGTGACCGCTACGGTTCGTCCGACGTGGGCGGCGGGAGAGTCGTGTGCATCGACTATTCCTCCGTCAACATCGCCAAGCCCTTCCATATCGGACATCTTTCCACGACGGTCATCGGCGGTGCCCTGTACCGTATTTTCAACTTTCTCGGATTCAAGGCGGTGGGGATCAACCACCTTGGCGATTACGGCACGCAGTTCGGTAAACTGATCGCCGCCTATAAGAAGTGGGGAAACCGCGAAGAGGTGGAAAAGGGCGGGATTCACGCCATCAATGAATTATACGTGCGCTTCAACAACGAGGCGGACGAGCAGATGGAGGCGCAGGCGCGCGAATATTTCCGTCTCATCGAGAGCGGGGACAAAGAGGCAAATGAGCTGTTCGACTGGTTCAAGTCTCTGACGCTTGCCTATGTAAAGACCATCTATGACCGTCTGCACATCACGTTTGACAGCTATGCGGGCGAGCGCTTCTATACCGACAAAATGGCGCCCGTTGTCGAGGAACTCCGTCAAAAGGGACTTTTGAAGGAGAGCGAGGGAGCGCAGATCGTCGATCTTGAGCCCTACGGAATGCCGCCTGCGCTTATTCTGCGCTCGGACGGCGCATCGCTTTACATCACGCGTGACCTTGCCGCCGCAATCTACCGTCACGATACCTACGATTTTTATAAATGCCTGTACGTCGTCGCCTATCAGCAGAACCTGCACTTCAAGCAGCTCTTCAAGGTGCTTGAGCTCATGGGCAAGGATTGGGCAAAGGACATGGTACACGTCGCTTACGGCATGGTCTCTTTGGAGGACGGCGCCATGTCCACCCGCAAGGGCAAGGTGGTCTGGCTGGAGGACGTCATCTCGCGCTGTGTCGAGAAAGCGCGCACCGTTCTGGAAGAAAAGAACCCTGCATTGGAAAACAAGGATACAGTCGCCGAGCTGGTCGGCGTGGGTGCCGTCGCATTCGGCGCACTGTGCAACAATAAGATCAAGGACATCACGTTCTCCTACGACCGTGCGCTCAACTTCGACGGCGAGACGAGCGTCTATCTGCAGTACACCTGCGCCCGCGCGGCGTCCGTCCTTGCAAAAGCCGAGGCGGAAGGAATTACTGTCGGCGCAGTTCCCGATCTCACCCCCTGCGACGCAGAGGCGGAACTTCTCAAACAGCTCGCTGTATTCCCCGATGCGGTCGTGCAGGCGGCGGAAAAATACGAACCGTCCATCATCTCGCGCTGTCTTTTGGATACCGCCAAGCTGTTCAACAAGTTCTATCTGGAATGCAAGATCATGCAGGCGGAAGGGGATGTGCGCACGTTCCGTCTCGTACTCACCAAAGCGGCGCTCACTACGCTCAAAAACGGGCTCGCCCTTCTCGGAATCGGCGTTCCCGAAAAGATGTAACTTTTTCCCCGTAAATGCGATTTCGCTCCGTTCGCCCGAACATCAGGGCGGACGGCGCGGCTGACGTCATCCTCTTGCAATCTTATTTTTACAAGGATCGATATATGATTAAAGCAGTATTTTTTGATTTGGACGGGACGTTGCTTAACACGATCCCCGATATTCATGCGTGCATCAACGCATCGCTGGTAAAGTTCGGCTATCCTGCGATCGATGAGGCGCATACGACGGCATACGTCGGCGACGGTGCAAAATTGCTCGTCGAGCGCGCGCTTCCTGCAAATTGCCCCGATGTCGATCGCGTCTATGAGGACTTCCATACCTGCTTTGCGGCAGATCCTTCCGATCGGACACAGCTCTATCCCGATGAAATGCAAGTGCTTCGTGTCCTTAAAGAGCGCGGATTGAAACTTGCCGTCATTACCAATAAACCGCAGGACGCCGCCGAAGCCGTTCTCAAAAAGTTCTTTCCCGAAGGTCTGTTCGACTTCATCGGCGGGGATACGGGAATGTTTCCCTGCAAGCCCGATCCGTCCCTTGCGCGCTATGCCGCGCTCACGCTGCACGTCGCTCCCGCCGAATGCGCCTTCGTAGGTGACGGCGAACCGGACGCCCTTGTCGCCCGCAATGCAGGGATGTACGGGATCTCCGTTCTGTGGGGTTATCGCACGCGCGCCCGTCTCGAAGAGGTCGGCGCAACCGTCTTTGCCGACTCTTTCCTCTCGCTCCAAAAAATTCTTGAAAAACTTTGCTGAAAACTATTGATATTCAGTCTTAATTGTGTTATAATACAGATACAGAAAATCTGAAAGGAGATTAGATTTATGAAGAGATGTGCAGTTTGCGGCGAGATCGTCGCGGATGATGTGATGGAGTGCCCCGTTTGCCACGCAAAGAAGTTTGAAGCAATTGAAGAGAAGGCGTTTGCCTGCGAGCACCACGTCGGCGATGGTATCGTTGAGGATAAGGAAGTCATGGAAGGACTTCGTGCGAACTTCACGGGCGAGTGCACCGAGGTCGGTATGTACCTTGCCATGGCACGTGTCGCAGAGCGTGAGGGTTATCCCGAAATCGCAGAGGCTTACAAGCGCTATGCTTATGAGGAAGCAGAGCATGCATCCAAGTTCGCAGAACTTCTGGGCGAAGTTGTGACGGATTCCACGAAGAAGAACCTTGAAATGCGCGCAGCTGCTGAGGCAGGCGCTTGCGAGGGCAAGCTGATGCTTGCTAAGCGTGCAAAAGAGCTCGGTTATGACGCGATTCATGACACCGTTCATGAGATGGCTAAGGATGAGGCTCGCCACGGAGCAGGTTTCAAGGGGCTTCTCAAGAGATATTTCAACAAGTAAAAATTGCTATTCCGCTATATAAGCAGGATGAAAAGAAGGCTGCGCCTTATGGCGCGGCCTTCTTTTGTGTTTTTTCAGTTTTTATGCGCGCAAGTTGTGAAAACTCAAAAGCATTGAAAAGAGCCAAAGGCCGATCGCTCCAATTATTTACAATACGCTTGTTTTCTATAATATGTTTAATACGTTTGCCGTAAAAGATGTCCTCATTCAATGTTCTTTTTACAATTTCATGACAACTTTATGTAAATTATTTTACAACCATCTGTTAAAATAAGAATGCCATAAAATAATCTGAAAGATGAGAGGATGAACAATATGGGAGAGAAGGCAATGAAAAAAAGATTGTCCGCCGCTGTTATTACGGCGGCTTTCCTCACGGTGGTCGGCTTATTGAGTTTTGTTGGCTGTAAACAGAAAGATCCGAAGTATGACGTCGCCATTAAGGTGTCAAACAATTTCGGCATGGAATGGGTATTTGAGCCAGGAGTAGACGAGCTCTATTACGAGTTTGAATATACGGGCGAAGAGATGACGTTTGGCATCGATGAGTATTATGTCTACGGTGATCCGCACGGCGGAGACAGGTGGCTCGATT
>ERZ1643246.1465-NODE-1465-length-25642-cov-16.371087_pt1 | contig 25642 bp, 22 predicted proteins | sample MGYA00579265_ERZ1643246 | MGnify/ENA primary metagenome ERZ1643246 (study PRJEB29033, sample SAMEA4952261) | chicken gut metagenome | biome: Broiler Chicken; feature: Gastrointestinal Tract; material: Caecum | place: Ireland | collected 2018 | study: Broiler...
TCACCTTCATCTACGTCACCCACGACCAGGAGGAGGCCCTCACCATGTCCGACACCATCGTGGTGATGAACGAGGGCAAGATCCAGCAGATCGGCACCCCCGAGGACATCTACAACGAGCCCAAGAACGCCTTCGTGGCCGACTTCATCGGCGAGAGCAACATCATCGACGGCGTGATGCACGAGGACTTCGTGGTGGGCATGTACGGCCGGAAATTCAAGTGCCTGGACAAGGGCTTTGCCCCCAACGAGCCGGTGGACGTGGTGATCCGGCCGGAGGATATCGACATCGTGCCCGAGGCGGAGGGCCAGCTTACCGGCACCGTCACCGAGGTCACCTTCAAGGGCATTCACTATGACATTATCGTGGACTTCCGCGGCTTCAAGTGGCTGATCCAGACCACGGACTACTCCCCTGTGGGGGCAAAGATTGGGGTGAAGATCGACCCCGACGGCTTCCACATCATGAAGAAGAGCCAGTACTCCGGCACCTTCGGCGACTACAGCTCCTACTCCTCCGAGTATGACGAGCTCAACGAGGACCGGTTGGAGGATGAGGAGGACGGCGATGAAGAATAAGTGTCTGGCCGCCCCCTATGTGGTGTGGATGGCGATTTTTGTGGTGGCGCCGCTGATCCTGGTGGTAATCTTTGCCTTTACCGACAAGGCGGGCGGGCTCACCCTGGACAACTTCAGCAACATGGCCACCTATATCCCCGCCTTTCAGCACTCCTTTGTGCTGGCCATCGCCGCCACCCTGATCTGCATTCTCATCGGCTACCCCCTGGCCTACTTCCTGTCCCGGGAGTCCCTGATGGTGCGCAAGGTGGCTATGATGCTCATTATGCTGCCCATGTGGATGAATTTCCTGCTGCGTACCTACGCCTGGATGTCCATTCTGGACGACAACGGCCTGATCAACCAGTTTTTGGCCAACATCGGGTTTTTCAACCTGATCAACAGCATCTTTGGCACCAACCTGCAGTATATTCATATGATCAACACCCAGGGGGCCATTGTGCTGGGCATGGTGTACAACTTCCTGCCCTTCATGGTGCTGCCCATCTTCTCGGTCATCGACAAGATCGACCCCAAGGTGGTGGAGGCCGCCCAGGACCTGGGGGCCAACGGGGCCATGGTGTTCCGCAAGGTGATCTTCCCCCTGTCCCTGCCGGGGGTGCTCTCCGGGGTGACCATGGTGTTTATCCCCTCGGTGTCCACCTTCGCCCTGTCCCGCCTGCTGGGCGGCGGCAAGACGCTGCTGCTGGGCGATCTCATTGAGATGCAGTTTTTGGGCAACGCCTACAACCCCCACCTGGGCTCGGCCATCGCCCTGGTGATGATGGTGATCGTGCTGGTCATGATGGCTGTAATGAACCGCTTCGGCGAAGGGGAAGAGGGGGTGGCGGTCCTGTGAACAAGCATCGGATTCCCTCCCGGTTTTTCACGCTGCTGGTGTATGTGTTCCTGTACGCCCCCATTGTGCTGCTCATTGTGTTCTCCTTCAACGCCACCAAGAGCAACCGGGTGTGGGGCGGCTTCTCCACCCAGTGGTATGTGGAGCTCTTCCACAACACCCGCCTGCTGGGGGCTTTGCGCACCACCATCATTTTGTCGGTGCTGGCCGCCGTCATCGCCACCATTCTGGGCACCGCCGCCGCCATCGGCTTCTACTCCATGCGCCGGCGCTCCCGCACCGCCTTCCTGGCGGTGAACAACATCCCCCTGACCAACGCGGACATCATCACCGGCGTGTCCATGATGCTGCTCTTTGTGTTTGCCATCGGGGTGTTCAATGACAGCTTCCTCAGCGAGCTGCTGGGGGTGCGCTGGCGCACCGGCTTCGGCACCCTGCTTATCGCCCACATCACCTTCAACGCCCCCTATGTGATCTTGTCGGTGATGCCCAAGCTGCGGCAGCTGGACCCCAATATCTATGAGGCAGCCCAGGACCTGGGCGCCCCCGGCTTTCTGGCCTTCCGGAAGGTGATTCTGCCCGAGATCATGCCCGGCGTGCTCAACGGCCTGATTATCGCCTTTACCATGTCCATCGACGATTTCGTCATCAGCTACTTCACCAAGGGCTCCGGCGTCACCACTCTGGCGGTGGAGATCTACACCATGGTGAAAAAGCCGGTGACCCCCGAGATCAACGCCCTGTCCACCCTGATGTTCCTGGTGGTGTTCGCCCTGCTGCTCACCGTCAACATCCGTCAGGCCCGGCAGGAGACCGCCTCCGCCCGGCGGAAGGCCAAGCTGAACCCCGGGCGGTAAGGCCGCCCCGTTGTGTGTGGTAACTTGCCCTTACGGGCTGGTTATAATTATTTCATTTCCGAAAGGGGATAAAGAAAGAAATTGAAAAAGTCTCTCGCACTCCTGAGCGTAGCTGCTCTCACCCTGGGCGCCCTGTCCGGCTGCGGCGGCACCCAGTCCGGTACCGCCGATGACCCCGGCGCCGCCGACAAGGGCGTGGTCAACGTCTACAACTGGGGCGTCTATATCGACGAGTCCGTGTTGGAGGACTTCACCGCCGAAACCGGCATCAAGGTGGTCTACGACACCTTCGAGAGCAACGAGGCCATGTACGGCGTCCTGAAAAATGAGGGCGCCAGCTACGACGTGGTGATTCCTTCCGACTATATGATCTCCCGTATGATCGAGGAGGATATGCTGGAGCCGCTGAACTTTGACAATATTCCGAATTTCGAGGATGTGGACCCCGCGCTGAAAAATCCGGACTACGACCCGGAGAACCTGTACAGCGTACCCTACATGTGGGGCCTGCTGGGCATCATCTACAACACCTCCATGGTGGAGGAGACCCCCACCAGCTGGGATATCATGTTTGACGAGAACTATTCCGGCCAGATCCTGATGTTCAACAACTCCCGGGACGCCATCGGCATCGCCCTGAAGCAGCTGGGCTACTCCTACAACACCACCGACGAGAACCAGATCAAGGAGGCCGTGGACCTGCTCATCCAGCAGAAGCCCCTGGTGCAGTCCTATGTGATGGACGACATCTTTGAGAAGATGCAGAGCGGCTCCGCCGCCATCGGCGCCTACTACTACGGCGACTTCCTCACCATGCAGGAGGTCAACCCCGACCTGGCCTTCTGCCTGCCCGAGGAGGGCACCAACCTGTATGTGGACGCCATGTGCATCCCCAAGAACGCCGAGAACAAGGAAAACGCCGAGATCTTCATCAACTATATGTGCTCTACCCAGGCCGGTCTGAAGAACTGCGAGGAGATCTGGTACTCCTCCCCCCTGCTCTCCGTCCGGGAAGAGCTGGACCCCGAGGTGTCCGGCGATCCCTACGCCTACCCCGACGAGTCCATCCTGGCCCAGTGTGAGAGCTTCAAGAACCTGCCCGCCGACACCCTGGCCCTGTACGACAGCGAGTGGACCCGGCTGATGCTGGCCTCCAACTAAGCAGATAAAAAGATACGCCGCGGAACAGCCGTTCCGCGGCGTATTGTTTTACTCCTCAAAGGTCAGGGTGGCGAAGTAGTCCTCCGGGGTCTCCGCCCGGCGGATCAGCCTGGCGGCGCCGTCGCTCTGGAGGAGCACCTCCGCCGAGCGCAGCTTGCCGTTGTAGTTGTAGCCCATGGAGAAGCCGTGGGCTCCGGTGTCGTGGATCACCAGCAGATCCCCAAGCTCCACCTCCGGCAGCATCCGGTCCACGGCGAACTTGTCGTTGTTCTCGCACAGGCCGCCGGTGACGTCGTACTTGTGGTCGCAGGGGGCATCCTCCTTGCCCGCCACGGTGATGTGGTGGTAGGCGCCGTACATGGCGGGGCGCATCAGGTTGGCGGCGCAGGCGTCCACCCCCACATACTCCTTGTAGGTGTGCTTGAAGTGGAGCACCTTTGTCACCAGGCAGCCGTTGGGCCCCAGCAGGAACCGGCCCAGCTCGGTACACAGGGCCACGTCCCCCATGCCGGCGGGCACCAGGATCTCCTCGAACTGGCGGCGCACCCCTTCGCCAATGGCGGCGATGTCGTTGGCGGGCTGGTCCGGCTTATAGGGGATACCCACCCCGCCGGACAGGTTGATGAAGCAGATATCGCAACCGGTCTCCCGCTCCAGCTCCACCGCCAGGCGGAATAAGATCCCCGCCAGAGTGGGATAGTATTCATTGGAAAGGGTGTTGGAGGCCAGGAAGGCGTGAATGCCGAACCGCTTGGCCCCCATGGCCTTCAGCTTTTTGAAGCCCTCAAACAGTTGCTCCCGGGTAAAGCCGTACTTGGAGTCGCCGGGGGTGTCCATCACCTGGAAGCCCTCCGCCGACGCCCCCAGGGTAAACACCCCGCCGGGGTTGAAGCGGCAGGAGATGGTCTCCGGGATCGTGCCGATGGTCTCCTTCAGAAAGTCGATGTGGGTGAAGTCGTCCAGGTTGATGATGGCGCCCAGCTTGTGGGCCAGCCTGAAGTCCTCCGCCGGGGTGTCGTTGGAGGAGAACATGATCTCCTGACCGGAAAAGCCGCATTTGTCGGCCAGCATCAGCTCGGTGAGGGAGGAGCAGTCCGTGCCGCACCCCTCCTCCCGGAGGATCTTCAATATGGCCGGGTTGGGGGTGGCCTTTACCGCGAAATACTCCCGGAAGCCGGGGTTCCAGGCAAAAGCCGCCTTCAGCTTCCGGGCGGTCTGGCGGATGCCGTTTTCGTCGTACAGATGGAACGGCGTGGGGAACTGTTGGGTGAGCTCCTCCAGCTGCTCCTTTGTCACAAAGGGTCGTTTCATGGGGTCACCTTCTTCTCTTTTTCGTTTTACTATAATAAAGGCAGGGCCGTTTGTCAATGCGCAGATCTACGACAGCCCTTCCCTTTTTTCTGCCGGTCTTGAGAAGGATACCCAAATTCCCCGCCCGCCATGCTTTTTTCTTGCTATGGTCGGCGGCCTCTGGTATAATGATTCGAATTGAATCCAGGTAGGAGAGGAGATCGTTATGAACGAAAGCAAAACGCCGGGAGGCGAGCCTATCCGGGACGCCCGGGTGCTGGGCGTCCCCAAGATGCTGATTCTGGGCCTGCAGCACATGTTCGCCATGTTCGGGGCCACGGTGCTGGTGCCCATCCTGGTCCAGGGCTACGGCCTGCCCCTGTCCATCCAGACCACCCTGTTCTTCGCCGGAATCGGCACGCTGTTCTTCCACATCTGCACCAAGCTGAAGGTACCCGCCTTCCTGGGCTCCTCCTTCGCCTATCTGGGCGGCTTTGAGGCCATGGCCAAGCTGGACGCGGGCAAGTACGCCGGCATGGACCCCGCCGTGAAGCTGCAGTACGCCTGTGGCGGCATTGTGGTGGCCGGCCTTCTGTACGTGATCCTGGCCGCCGTCATCAAGGCGGTAGGGGTGAAAAAGGTGATGCGCTTTCTGCCCCCGGTGGTCACCGGCCCCATCATCATCCTCATCGGCCTGAACCTGGCCCCCTCCGCCGTGTCTAACGCCTCCACCTGCTGATGGCTGGCCATTGTGGCTATGGCCATCATTGTGGCGGCCAACATCTGGGGCAAGGGCATGGTGAAGATCATCCCCATCCTACTGGGGGTGGTGGGCTCCTACGTGGTGGCCCTGATCGCCAACGCCATGGGGGCCACCGCCCTGGACGCCGCCGGCAACGTGGTGCCCCTCATCGACTTCTCCGGCCTGGCCTCCGCCGCCCCGGTGGGCATCCAGCCCTTCTTCCTGGCCAAATTTGACCTGACCTCCATCTTTGTCATGGCCCCCATCGCCATCGCCGCCATGATGGAGCACATCGGCGACATGTCCGCCATCTCCGCCACCGTGGGCCGCAACTTCATCCAGGACCCCGGCCTCCACCGCACCCTGATGGGCGACGGCATCGCCACCTCCCTGGCCGGCCTGTTCGGCGGCCCCGCCAACACCACCTACGGCGAGAATACCGGCGTGCTGGTGCTCTCCCGGGTGTACGACCCCAACGTGGTCCGGCTGGCCGCCATCTACGCGGTGGTGCTCTCCTTTTCTCCCGCCTTCGCCGCCATCGTCAACTCCATCCCCACCGCCATCATCGGCGGGGTGTCCTTCATCCTCTACGGCATGATCTCCGCCATCGGCGTGCGCAACGTGGTGGAAAACCGGGTGGACTTCACCAACTCCCGCAACCTGATCATCGCCGCCATCATCCTGGTGTGCGGCCTGGGCTTCTCCAACGGCATCACCTTCAGCGTCGGAGAGGTCCACGTGACCCTCACCAACCTGGCCATCGCCGCCATTGCCGGCATCGCCCTCAACGCCATCCTGCCCGGCAAGGACTATGAGTTCGGCGCCGACGTTACCGAGGGCCGCTCTGGCGATTTCGGCCGGTATTAAGCCCGGTGCAAAAACTTGTGATTGCGCCATCCTGCCGCAGCTCTGGCTGCGGCAGGATTTTTCTTTCTTCTGACCTTATCGTTTTTTCTAAAACTGGACATTTATATAGGGTCAGCATTGTCCTATAATAGCCCCATCAAGAGAAGATCGGAAGTGGTTCCCATGAAAAAAGGTTCGTCCATGACCGTGGTCCGGCTGGCGGCGCTGGCCATGATGACCGCATTGGTGTTTGTCAGCAACTACCTGCGGATCACCATTCCCATCAACATTGGCGGCAACACCTCCTTTACCCTGGCCAACATCCTGTGCTGCCTGTCCGGACTGCTGCTGGGCCCCATCGGCGGTCTGGCCTCCGGTCTGGGCTCCATGCTGTTTGACTTTACCGACCCCCGGTTCATCTCGGAGTTCTGGCTCACCTTCCTCACCAAGGGCGCCATGGGCCTGGGGGCGGGGCTGGTGATGTATTCCGCCCAGAAGCGCAGCGAAGGAGGCTACGTCCGCTGTCTGATCGGCGCCATCCTGGGCTGTGTGATCTACTATATCCTCTACTTTACCAAGAGCTATTACTACAACGCCCTGTTGGTGGAGGGCCTGCAGTCCGGACCGGCTCTGGTGACTCTGGCTGCCAAGATCCCCGCCTCCCTGTTCAACGGCATCATCGCTATTGCCGCCGCCCCGCCTCTGTGCCTGGCCATCCGCCAGGGGCTCAAGCGGTCCCACCTGGCTCTGAATTGACAAAAAAGGAGCTCCGCCGTTCCCCTCTTGGAACGGCGGAGCTTCTTTTTTGCTCAAAGCCCGTTTTTCGACCGGTCCGCCCCCTGGCGGGTGCGGTCGGGAGTAAAATCGTTGGCCTCCATGATCTCCCGCAGCTCGTCCACATATTTGCTGGTCTTGTGGACCACAAAGGCGTCTGCGTCAATGGGAATTCCCAGCTCATCCATCCGCCGGATACTCCAGATATACAGAATATCCAGGGCGGGAATCAGCTGCTCTCCGCTGGGGGTGAGCACATATTCCACCTTGGGCGGAATGGTATCATAAGAAATCCGCCGGATCAGGCCGGCCTGTACCAGCTCTTTCAGCTGCTGGCTGAACACCTTCTCCGAAATAGGCAGGGATTTCAGGGTCTGATTGAATCGGATGCTGCCATAGGTGTGGATCTCATGGAGGATGGTCATTTTCCACTTCCCGCCAATGCAGTGCAGGATGTAATGATAGGGGTTGGTGGGGCTGTCCAGCTGATCGCCACGCACGATGCTTCACCTCGTCTCAACTTGATGGCAAAGGGGTGTACCCTGCGCCTACCATCATACCACACCCGCCCCTGCCCTCACAAGTGGAGGCCGGTGTTGGCCCTCCTCAATCTGCCAAAATTTTAACAATATTTTTGTGCGTATTATACAATTTCCTTTTTGACCGTCCAGTTCACTTTACATTGTGTACAAAAGCATATTTTACCCTTTATCTGTTTTCCACAAATTCCGGATACTTACCATTTGGTGGGTGGAGACTTTCTGGTTATCTACTTACACAATTGTATGTATTGCACAAAAAATCCATTTTGACTACACTGTTTTTAGAAAAAGGACGGGCGCTTCCCACCGTCCCCCCAAACACAATACCCAGCTCATTTTATTTTGATTGAAGGAGCGGATTTTCAATGGTCAAGCGTACAGTAGCGGAACTGAAACCCTATGAGGCGGCGGGCCACTTCAATATGGTGGCCATGCGGATTCACGGCAAGGAGGAGACCGGCGCTGAGAAGTTCTGGATGGGTGTGTCCACCTTCCTGCCCGGCGGCGGCGCCGAGTGGGCCTATGAGGACAACCCGCTGGAGAAGGTCTACTACGTTCTGGAGGGCGAGATGACCGTCACCGACAAGGACGGCAAGAAGTACGTCATCCACAAGGATGAGTCCATCTCCTTCCCCCCCAACGAGGGCCGGGGCCTGATGAACGAGAGCAACCTGCCCGCCCGGATGCTGGTCATCATCAACTACCCCAACACCTGAGCACGGCATAAGCGTCAAAAGGAGGTTTACCGACATGGTTCCTGTTCAGAAGAGTTTTGTGGAGAACATGTTCTCCGTGAAGGATAAGGTGGCCCTGGTCACCGGCGCCACCGGCGCGCTGGGCTGCGTGCTGGCCAAGGCCTACGGCTACGCCGGCGCCAAGGTCTTTATGACCGGCCGCAACGACGCCAAGCTGAAGGCTCTGGAGGACGAGTTCAAGGCCGAGGGTATCGACTGCGCCTACTTCGTGGCGGATCCCGCCAAGGAGGAAGATGTGGACGCCCTGGTGAAGGCCTGCGTGGCCAAGTACGGCGCCATCGACATCCTGGCCGTGTCCCACGGCTACAACAAGCCCCAGAACGTGCTGGAGCAGTCCGTGGCCGACTGGCAGTACATCATGGACGCCGACTGCAAGAGCGTGTACATCGTCACCAAGTACGTGGCCCATCAGATGGTGGCTCAGTACGAGGCCGACAACACCAAGCGGGGCAAGATGGTCATTGTGACCTCCCAGCGCTCCAAGCGGGGCATGGCGGGCTACACCGGCTACTGCACCTCCAAGGGCGGCGCCGACCTGATGGTGTCCTGCCTGGCCTGCGACCTGTCCGCCAAGTACCACATCAACGTCAACTCCATCTGCCCCACCGTGTTCCGCTCCGACCTGACCGAGTGGATGTTCGACCCCGAGTCCGCCGTGTACAAGAACTTCCTCAATCGTGAGCCCATCGGTCGGCTGGGCGAGCCCGACGACTTTGTGGGCTACGCGCTGTTCCTGTCCTCCGATGCGTCCAACTTCATCACCGGCAGCAACTGCGACTGCTCCGGCGGTTACCTGGTTGTCTAACCGCTCAACGAAAAAAGATTACTGATAAGGAGGCCCCAATACTATGGGCAAGGTATTTATTGATCTGACTCATCCCTTCTGCGCGGAGATTCCCCGCTGGCCCTACTTTGACAAGCCGGTGATCGACAACGCCCACACCATGGCCAAGGGCGGCGTGCTCACCTCCAAGATTTCCTGCACCATGCACACCGGCACCCACTGCGACGCTCCCCGTCACGTGATGGAGTACGAGTTTGACGGCCGCCGGGCCCGCTACACCCACGAGATGCCCATTGACGCCTACACCGGCGAGGCCATCGTGCTCAAGCTGGACGTGGAGCCCTGGACCCTGATCACCGACAAGCACCTGGACGAGGCCTGCCAGAAGTGCGGCGTGAACCCCGCCGACCTGAAGGGCAAGGTGCTGTGCCTGAACACCGGTATGCACCGCCTGTTTGACGACTCCAAAGCCTACTATCACTACTCCATCGGCACCGGCATCGACGCTGGCAAGTGGTTCGTCAAGCAGGGCGTGAAGTGCGTGGCCATGGACAGCCAGGCTCTGGACCATCCCCTGCACACCGCCATGGGCAACAACGGCATGACCCGCATGAACCTGCTGGGCGCCACCGGCAAGCCCATCACCGAGGAGTACAAAGAGCTCTTCGGCGAGGAGGCCTATGCCGAGTTCGACAAGTTTGAGTACATCCGCATCCACGGCCAGGCCGCCTATGACGAGAAGTTCGGCGAGCTGGAGGACATCGGCGTGTGGGGCACCTGGGAGCCCTGCCACAAGGAGATGCTGGGCCACGGCATCGTGGGCGTGGAGAACCTGGGCGGCGACCTGGACAAGATCCCCGCCGGCAAGGTGTTCAACTTCTTCTGCTTCCCCCTGCGCTGGTACATGGGCGATGGCTCCATGGCCCGCTGCGTGGCGCAGATCGACGAGGAGCTGCTCAACAAGGACGTGCCCGAGCGTACCTACACCTACGGCGGCACCGGCTACGCCGATGAGTCCGGCAACGGCGGCAGCGGCGTGGAGTACATGCGCAAGCTGTTCAACCGCAACAAGTAAGCTTCCTATCTCTCATCTATTTTATACGCGGAGGGGCAGGCCTTTGGGCCTGCCCCTCCGCGTATCCTGTTATTCCGTTTTCTCAGGCAATGCGTACCACCAGGCGTCCGGCTTCTGCTCCTGGGCGTCCCAGGCGGCCTGCCATTCCTCCTCCGTCACCTGACGGCCCTCCACGGTAAAGGAGGTGAAGATAAACTGCTCTCCCTCCGCCGTCAGGTGTTCCACCTGCTCATAGCCCCCATCTGTGAACCGGAGGGAGACGATGGACTCCTTCGTCCCCGCCCACTCCGAGCAGAGGAAGGTGCCGTCGGTTTTCAGCGACCAGAAGGTGCGCCAGCCGCTGGGGTAGCCGTACACCCGGTCCCCCTGCCGCCGGAGGATCAGATAGCCCCCCATGTCGTTGCCCACATCGGTGATCTGGAGCACCGTCTCCGCCGTTCCGTCCCCGTCCAGATCCACCGCCGCCCAGCCTCCCACGGCAGCATAGGGACTGTCCGGGCTGAACAGGGCGGGCACTTCCCCGATGTACACCGGCCGGGACTCCTCCGCCCCGTCGGCATAATAGAAGATAGGCTCCTCCCCCAGCAGCACCCCCTCAAAGCCGGCGGGGAGACTCTCCTCCCAGAGGGGAGCGGCGGCGATGGCTGTGCCCGAGGCCATCCAGCGGTCTTCGGTCTCCACGTCATGGGTCTGCTCCACCAGCTCCAGAAAATCCGCCCGGCTGGGGTCAAACCGGTATTTGTTGCCCTGGTGCTGATCCGCGCCGCTGGAGCCGGCGTTGTAGAGATATCCGTCCTCACCCACCACATAGCGGTTCCGCTCCCAGCCCTCCACCGCCAGGACGGGCTGGCCGTCCACCAGGGTATAGATGGCAAACACATACCCCTCGTCCATGTTCCAGAGCTCAGCGTCCAGCCAGCCCAGCACCAGCTCCTCCACCCCGTCGCCGTTCAGGTCCATCCGGGCGCAGCCGATGCCGCAGCGAAGGCCGGCCAGCTTCCCCCAGATCCAGTCCGGGTTCACCACCGCGGCCACCAGGGCGGGCTGGCCCTCGTCCAGCTGCTGGGTGTGAATGGCCCGCTCATACCGGGCCAGCAGGCCGGCGTAGGGGTCCTCCCTGCTCTCGGGGGCAGCTGAGGAGACAGGGGCGGGCTCCGCCTCCCGCCAGTCCGGCAGCCCGCAGGCGCAGCAGCCCAGGAGCAAAACGGCCGCCGCCATCAGGCACACTCCGGCCCCTGTCACCCGCTTGCAGTCCCTGATCTCCAGCAGCCGGGCCTTCAGCTGGCGTTTCCCCTCCCACAGGGTAGTGGCCGTCACCCCCGGGGGCAGCCTGCGCCGGGCGGCCAGAGCCAGCAGCATATCCCCATAGGCCCGCCGTTCCCCGGCGTCCAGTCCTTTCACCACCGCCCGGTCGCAGGAGCGCTCACAGTCCAGGCTGACGGCCCGCCCCATGCTATGTACCAAAGGATTGAACCAGTGGATGCCGGTAACCAGCGCCAGCAGCGCCTTGTACCACAGGTCCCGCCGCCGGTAGTGGGTCAGCTCGTGGCGGAGCACGGCGGGCAGATTGTCCAGGGCGGGCCCACCGGTTGGGAGCACGATCACCGGCCGCAGCAGCCCCATGAGCATGGGGGTATCCACCAGGCCGCTGTGGGCCAGCCGGACCCGCCTGCCCTTTGCCAGGGCGTCCAGCATGGCCTGCTCCCGGGGTTCCGGGGGCAGCAGGGACCGCCGCACCCGGCGGGTAAAGACCGTCCCGGCGGCCATATGCCAGCCCAGATATCCCGCCGCGCCCGCCAGCCACACCCCGCCCAGCACGTCCCACAGCTCCAGGGCGGGGGCAGACGTCCGGGGAGCGGTGGGATTGATCTCCGGCGCCCCGTCCGGCTCTCCCGGCTCCACTGTGGCCGCCGTATTCCCAATTGCCGGGGTTCCGGCGGGTGTCCCCATCTGCTCCTGCTCAACGGCGGGCAGTGAGGAGGCCGCCTGCTCCGTCCCCCGCTCCGGCAGGGATACGGTCACCCCCACCCCAACCGGCACCACCAGACGCAGCAGCACCAGCAGCCAGAGGTAATAGGCCGCCGTGGTTCCCCCCACCCGGCGGAGCAGCGGCCGCACCGCCAGCAGCAGCAGGCACAGCAGGCTGCCGGACAGGGAGAGGGAGAGCAGCGTCAGCACCAGGGCCTTCATTTGGGCTCCTCCCCCTGATGAAACAGGGCGGAAAGCTCGTCTATATCTGCCTGGCTCAGCTGTCCGTCGGACACCAGGGCGGCCACCAGCTTTTTGGCGCTGCCCTCAAAGACCTTGCTGACAAACCGCTTGGCGGACCACCGGCCATATTCCGCCTGGGTGATCACCGCCCGGTACATCCCCCGGCGCTCCAGCTTGACCGCCCCCTTGGCGCACAGCCGGCGCAGCAGGGTTTTTACCGTGGAATCCTCCCAGCCGCACCGGGCGGCCAGCTCCCGGCGGACCTCCGCCAGCGCCACCGGCTCCGGGGACTGCCACAAAATCCGCATGACCTCCAGCTCGGCGTCCTGGATCTGCTCCGCACCCTGACACATGATACAGCCCTCCCAAAAGTTTACTCTAGTAGACTATTTAAAGTTTACTACAGTAGACTTTATCTGTCAAGGCTGTTTTCCTCTTTAGGGATAGGCGTTCCAGTAGGACTGCCCGGCCTCCAGAGGGATCCCCCTGGCGTCAAAGAGCTCTTCAATGGTGCAAAAATAGTACCCCTGGGCGTGGAGGGCATCCACGATCCGCAGGGCGGCGTCCACCGACTCGGGGAAAATGTCGTGCATGAGGATGATTCCCCCGTCTCTGGCCTGGCTCACCACCTCCTGCACCACCCGGTCGGCGTTCTGGTCGCTCCAGTCCTCCGGGTCGATGGACCACAGGATGATGGGGCAGCCCGCCCAGGCCTTCACGCTGTCATCCAGCATCCCATAGGGGGGCCGCAGCAGAAAGTCGTTGTGGTCCAGGGTGGCCACCAGCTCCGCTCTGGTCTTTTCCACCTGGGCGTCAAAGTCGGTCTTGCTCAGGTCGGTGAGCTTCACATGGTCGTAGGTGTGAATGCCGATCTGGTGCCCCTCCCGGTCCATCCGGCGCACCACGTCCCGGTTGGCCTCCACCTGGGCCCCGATGAGGAAAAAGGTGGCCTTCACCCCCCGCTGGGCCAGGCCGTCCAGCAGCTCGGTGGTGGTGGGCCGCCTGGGTCCGTCGTCAAAGGTGAGGGCGATCAGCTTCTGCTCCGGCTCCTCCAGCCCCTCCTCCCCTGCCAGCGGGGCGTCCGCCGTCACACTGGGGCTGGTCTGCCCAACCCATGTCAGCGCAATCGCCCCAATCAGGGCAAAAAGCAGCAGCAGGGTCCATCCGGACTGCTGCTGCCGCCTCCATTGGTATCTCATACTTCCGTCCGCCGCCTTTCCGGAGGTTTTCGCCCCCACAGTATGCGCGCCGGACGGTCTTTTTATTCTCCTCTCGGATCCGGATCCCCCTCCAAAAGCTCCATATACTGGTAATATGGCAGCAAAAACTCATAGCCCTCCACCAGGGCGTCCACCAGGTCGTGGGACCAGAGCAGGTCACAGTGCTCCCCCTCCTGGCAGAGGCTGAAGCTCTTTTTGGCGTACCAGGGGGTCAGCAGCGGCGAGGGGGCCGCCTTGGGCCGCTTGTACTCCGGCCCCTCCAGCACAAACCGGTCCTGCCGGGCCAGGCGGCGGGTCAGGGTCTCCATGGGGCCGGGGTCCCGGTCCATTCTGGCCCGGAATTTGGCCATGGTCAGGGGCGGGGCCTGCCAGAAGCCCATGCCGCAGGACCAGCTGTCCGGGGTGAGCTCAAACCAGAACACGGGGGCGAAGCTCCCCGCCTCATGGGGGCGGTGCAGGCTCATCCACAGGTGGTCCTTATAGGGCCCCCGGCCGAACAGCCGCCGGGCGTCCCGGTAGATGCGGGACACCTTGCAGATCAGGGGTAGATCCTTGTGGGCCTGGGAGAAGCGCTCATACACCTCCCCACTGAGGGCCTTCATGGGCTCCAGCAGGTGGGCGCGGTATTCCTCCTTGTGGGCCTCAAACCAGCCCCGCTCGTTGTTGAACCGGATCCCCCACAGAAAATCCACGGTGGCGCCGGAAAATCCTTGAAACATGCTAACATCCTTTCTCTTGCACAACACCGCCGGCCCCCCGTTTCCAGGGGGCCGGCGGAACATGGTCTTTATGCGGCGGGCTCCATGCCCGGCCCTGCGGTGGGACTGGAGGCCGGGGTAAACACCGGCGGCGCGGTGGTCACCGGCGTGGGCGTGGGCTCCGCGCTGGGGGTAGCCGCCGGCGTGTCAGCGGGCGTGGGCGTGGCCGACGGGGTACCAGCCGGGGTGGGTGTGGCGCTGGGGGTGACCGACGGGGTAGCGGACGGAGACGGCGTGGCCGACGGCGAAGCCGAGGGGGTCGCGGAGGGAGAAGCCGAGGGCGACGGGCTGGGCGTGGTGGTCACGGGGGTCTCAGTCCGCAGCTGGGTCTCGGTATTGATGCCCAGCCGGGCCGCATCCGCCGGGTTATAGTAGTACACCGCGTCGGAGGATTTATAGGTATTGCGGTAGAGGAAGGTGGTTTCAACTGTCTTGCCGTTGGCGTCCACCAACTTCTGATACACGTCCACCGTGATGCCGTTGTAGCGGCTGTAGTTGGGGTCCCGCTGGGGCTCGCTGCCCACGGGGATGCTGTCATTGGGCTTATAGAGATTCTTGTAGGGCACGGTGGAGATGGCAACGCTGTAGGGCTCTCCATGGATACCAATGGTATCGGTGCCGTAGATGGTCACATGGAGATTGTGGTTTTTATCCTGATAGGCCTCGATCTTGATGGGGTAATCGGTGTCATTCTTGAACTTGAAGTCGATGACATCGCTCCATACGGTGGCGTCGGTGCCCACCACCGGCATGTAGCCGCCGTTAAAGGCGTGCTGCTTGCGCTCCACGGTCTCCAGGTTGGCCTTCAGGGTCACCCAGTACAGGGTGGAGGACAGCTGGCAGATGCCGCCGGCGGTGGCGTCGATGCTCTGGCCGTTCTGGTAGGTGCCCGCCTTTTGGTAGCCGCTGGCCAGGGTGTAGGGCCCGCAGTGGTCGTTGTAGGAGAACACGTCGCCGGGCATGAGGATCACACCGTTGATCCGGCTGGCCGCCAGGTCGATGTTGTACCACCGGGCGCTGGGACCGGCGCACTTGGTGCTCCCGGTGCCCAGCACGTCCTTGAAGAGGTTGGCCTCCAGCGTGGCGGTGGTAACCTTGGGCTCGGTCAGGGTGACCGGCACCGAGACGTCGCTCCCCTCCGCCGCGTCGTTCAGCAGCTGCCGGGCGTTCTCCACGTCAAAGTCCACCCCGGTGACCGAGGGCACGATCTCATAGCTGTCCTGATCCAGATAGGCGTCGGCCGCCGGAACACAGATTTCGCTCTGAATGGCGTCAAAGTCGGGTTCGGCGGGGGGCGCGGTGGTCACCTGGGCCTCCACCGGGTCGGCGCTGGTGGAGCCGTTGGCCAGCATCCGGCTCACCTGCTCCTCCAGGGCGGTGGTCAGGGCCTGGGTGTCAATGGTGCGGCCGGTAACCCCCTTGTGGAACACCAGCTGGTTGTCCGTAAAGGTCCAGGTGGTCTGGGCCTCCGCGTCGGCGCACTCCCGGATGGCCTGCTCCACCGCCTCGGGCGTACCGGTCAGCCCCACGGAGAGGTCGTATGTCTGGCCGGCGGCCAGGCTGGTCAGGTAGCGGACGCCCCGCAGGAAGAAATTCACGTTCTGTCCCTGGGTGGCGGAGCTCACCGCATCCTCCGTATAGGTGGTAAATTCCCCGCCGGGCACCTCGTAGCTCTTGCCCTCACAGACAAAGCGGGCCGTCAGGCCGGACAGCCGCTGAGCCACTGTCTGCTCCAGGGTGTTCACCGCCTGCTCTCTGCTCTGGCCGCTGACATCCATGCCGCCGATGGTGGTATTGGGCCAGAAGGCGCTGCCGCCGGCATAGGCGCACAGTCCCACATAGCCGGCCGCCAGCGCAGCCACCACCACGCCCGCGGCGATCAGGGGCGCCCGGCTTTTGCCCTGCCCCTTCTTGCCCTTGGGCTCCACCCGTTTTCCTTCCACATGTCCCATATTCTATCACTCCAACGCGCCCGGCCCTTTGGCCCGGCGCCACATCGATACCTCAGGGGCGCAAAAACCCCTTGATGTTCTATATTATAGTGATTTCCTCGGGAAATGCAATTACAGAACGGTTACACCCTTCCCTCCAGGAAACCGCTTTACAGTTTGTGGATTTCGCTGTATGATAAAGTTACGTTCATCTTTCATCTTTTTTAAAGAACTTATCCAGCAAATCTTTAACACTTCTGTGATACAATAGCAGGCACAATATCATAGATCAACGAGAGGGGCATGGCCCATGGCAAGCAATCAAAACTGGAATTCGTTCAATTCTCAGGACCTGGTGTACTGGCTGGCCACCGTGGTTCTGCTGGCCACCTTTTTCCCGGTGGGACTGTTTCTGCTGCTGCGCAAGCTGCTGGGCGGCGGAAAGCGGAGTCAGAGCGCCGTCCCCGGCACCCAGGGCATAACCCGGCAGGGGCGGCCCGTGGACCTGAGCCGGGGCAAGGGTATGACCGTGGCGGGAATCGCTTTTGCCGCCGTTTTCGGCATCGTTCTGGTCACCGCCCTTCCCATTCTGTCCATGGGCGCCGGCTTTCTGACCGCCTCGGCCATCCTGTCCCCGGCCATCGGCTTCTTCCTGGCCGGCCTGGCCATGACCTGGGTGGGCACCCAGCGCAACAAGCAGGCCAAGCGCTTCCGCAAATATCTGGCCCTCATCGGCAGGCGGGAGAGCGTGTCCATCACCACCCTGGCTCAGGCCATGCCGGTGTCCTTCCGCAAGGCCTGTCATGATCTCCAGGATATGCTGGACAGCGGCATTTTAGAAACGGGCTATCTGGACATGTCCACTGCCCGGCTGATCCTCAGCGACGAGGGGGTGCAGGAGCCTCCCCAGCCGGAGGAGCGGGCGGCGGAGCCCCAGGAGGAGGCGCCCCTGGACATGAGCGACGACAACGCGGTGCTGGGGGAGATCCGGCGGCTGAACGAGGATATTGACGACGAAGTGATGAGCCGGAAGATCGACCGCATCGGGGAGATCACCGGCAAGATTTTCGCCTTTCAGAAGCAGCACCCCAACCGGGCGGGCCAGCTGCGCAGCTTTTTGAACTACTACCTCCCCACCACCCTGAAGATTCTGAAGGCTTACGCCCGGATGGAGGAGCAGGGCATCGAGGGAGAGAATATCCGCTCGGCCAAGGCCCGCATCGAGGGCATGATGGACAAAGTGGTGGATGGGTTTGAGGCCCAGCTGGATAAGCTGTTCCAGGACGACGCCATGGATATCACCACCGACGTGCAGGTGCTGGAGCAGATGCTGGAGAAGGATGGCCTGTCCGGAGGCGACGGCATGACCCTGGGGGGCTGAAAAAAACGGGAGCGCGGCTGCAAACCGCGCTCCCGTTTTTCTTGGAGTCTTACTTGTTCTGGGCGGCAAAGTCCCGGTTGTACCGGTGCTCGTTCACCAGAAGCACCAGCACCACGTTGACCAGGGCCACACCGGCGAACACCAGATAGGCCATGCGGATCTGCCCGCCGGTGATGAGCTGCACCGTGCCGTTGACCAGGAAGCACAGGGCTGTCACCGCGCCCTGGATGGGGAAGATGACGCTGTTCACCTTGTCAAAGCCGTGCCGGCCGAAGATGGAGGCGGGCAGAGAGGTGGTGAAGTTGGCGGAGCCGCCGATGCCCATGGCGATCATGAACAGGGAGACATACACCAGCACCGTCACCTGGTCCACCGCGGTAAAGTTGAGCAGCAGGGCCACCGCGTACCAGATGCCAAAGCCCACCATGGTCTTTTTGGTGCCGATCTTGTCGTCAATGACGCCCACCAGCCAGGAGCCAACCACGCCCCCCAGGGCCAGGATGGTCATGACGTTCATGGCCTCCTGCTGCTGGAAGCCCAGCTCCACATTGCGCTTGACCAGCTGGCTCATCACGCCCACGGAGCAGATCTGGAAGAAGGCGGTGGTGATGGCCGCCAACCACAGCTCCTTGGTGCGCAGCAGCTTGCCGGTGGTCCAGCCGCCGTCGCCCTCCACCTCGTCGGTGGTGTCGTACTCGGCGGCGTACACCTCGTCGGACACATTGTCGGGATTGATGCCCCGCTCCTGGGGGGTATTGCGGATGAAGAGCATGCCCAGGATACCCAGAACGATGGCGCCCACGCCGATGGGCACAATGCCGGTTTTAAAATTCTGACCGATGTCGGCCATGCCCGTCACCATGGGGGCGATGAGAATGGCCACCAGCTGGACATAGAAGGCGGAGGCCAGGTTATGGCCCATGGTGGTGTAGCCCATGACCACACCTTTTTTCTTGGGGAACCAGGTGGCCACCAGGGTGCCGCCGGCCACGTAGCCCGCGGACATGATGCCGCCGTACACAAAGCACATGGCCACGGTGTACAGCACCACGCTGGGGGCGTTGCAGGCCAGGATGTAGGCCACGCCGGAGATGATGCAGCAGATGCCGGAGGTGAGCCGGGCGCCGATTTTCCGGTTGATCTGGCCGGCGATGATGAAGAACACCACGCCTACCAGGCCCGCCAGGGAGTTCATGTTCATGATGGTGCCCGTCTCCAGGCCCAGGAGGTATTCCACATTGGGGGCGGTGATGTTGGCGCCGTCGTTGCACATGCCCACATACAGGAAGAACATCAGCAGGCAGTAGAGGATGACCACCCAGCCAGCACCGAAGTTGACAACGGAATTCTTATTGCCGGGATCGTGGAGTTTTTGTTTTGCCATTTCGTTTCCCTCGCTCTCGTCAAAGTGAAGGGCGTGTCCCCGCTTCCCTAGGAACCTGCCTCATCGCGTTTCCCAATGTAACGGTTCTCAGGGTTGCTTTCAATCCCCACAAATCGGTAAGTTACTAACCAAAAAGTACACGCTTTCCATTTGGTAAGGGTTATGTTTTGTGCATATTGCCCATTTCAACAAATTGTTTTTGGCAACAATACCGATGAAATTCGATTTCCAAAAAATTAGTCTGGTCAGTTTACACAAGTATATTGTGAAATTTTTGTCATGCCTCTCCCGCCCCTCCGGATTCACACTTCGTTTACATAAGCTTCAAAGTTTATCCACCTCTCCCCTGGGAAAGGGTGGTATTCTATACGCACAGCCAAAGTTCATGAATAAAGGCGCAGGCCGGGAACGCGCGGAAGGAGAAATGCCATCTGTTGCGTGTTCAGACCACCGGCCGGCCTTTGTGACTGCCCCCCGGCTGTGGGGGCAGACCAGAGACAACACGCCCGGCGTGTGACGATAGATTTTCTTCCTCTCTTTCCTCTCTCTTTCCTTCCCCCGGCGGCCGGACGCATCTGCGTCCGGCCGCCTTTTTCCGCCCTTCTTCTCCAGAGCTTATTTACACCGGCCGGTTTTGGAGGTACAATCAACTTACCGAAGTACTTAAAGGAGGTGCACCATGAAACTGACCTTTTTCGGCGCGGCTCACGCGGTTACCGGCAGCTGCCACTGTGTGGAGTGCGGCGGCAAGAAGATCCTGGTGGACTGCGGCCTGCAGCAGGGCAGGGATGAGCGGGACAACCAGGCCCTGGATTTCAACGCCGGATACATCGACGCGGTGGTGGTCACCCACGCCCACATCGACCACTCCGGGCGCATTCCCCTGCTGGTCAAGCAGGGCTTTGAGGGCAACATCTACTGCACCCGGCTCACCGGCCAGCTGCTGAGCATCATGCTGCGGGACTCGGCCCACATCCAGGAGAGCGACGCCCAGTGGCAGAACCAGAAAGGCAGGCGGGCCGGGGAGGAGCCGGTGGAGCCCCTGTACACCGTGGCCGACGCCGAGGCCGCCATCAAGCACATCGTCACCTGCGAGTACGGCACCCGGCTGCAGGTGGAGGACGGGGTGAAGATCCGCTTTGTGGACGCCGGCCACCTGCTGGGCTCGGCCAGCGTGGAGATGTGGCTCACCGAGGGGGACGAGACCCGGAAGGTGGTCTTTTCCGGAGACATCGGCAACCGGGACCAGCCCATCATCCGGGACCCCCAGTACATCAAGGACGCCGACTACGTCCTCACCGAGAGCACCTACGGCGACCGGCTCCACGACATGGCCCAGAAGCCAGACTACACCGCCGACCTGGCCGCCATCATTGACGAGACTCTGGGCAAGGGGGGCAACGTGATCATCCCCTCCTTCGCCGTGGGCCGCACCCAGGAGCTTTTGTACTTCATCCGGGAGATGAAGGAGCAGGGGCTGGTGAAGAGCGCCCCCAACTTCCAGGTGGTGGTGGACTCCCCCCTGGCGGGCGAGGCCACCCGCATCTTCTCCGGCGACCTCCACGGCTATCTGGACGAGGAGGCCATCCTGGCCCTGAAGGGGGGCGCCCTGTTCCAGTTCCCGGGGCTCACCATCACCGAGTCCAGCGCCGAGTCCCGGGCCCTCAATGAGGACAAGACCCCCCGGGTGATCATCTCCGCCTCCGGTATGTGCGACGCCGGCCGGATCCGCCACCACCTGAAGCATAACCTGTGGCGGCCGGAGTGCGCGGTGGTGTTCGTGGGCTACCAGGCGGAGGGCAGCCTGGGCCGGCGGCTGCTCAACGGCGTCACCTCTGTGAAGCTCTTCGGGGAGGAGATCGCCGTCCGGGCCCGCATCGTCAACTTCCACGGCCTCAGCTCCCACGCCGACCGGGACGGGCTGCTGCGGTGGATCGAGCACTTCACCCCCCAGCCCAGGCAGGTCTTTGTGGTCCATGGGGAGGCGGAGGTGGCCGACCTCTACGCCGCCACCCTGCGCCAGCGGGGGCTGGAGGCCCACGCCCCCAACTATGAGGAGGTCTACGACCTGCTGAGCAACCAGATGCTGGCCCCCGGCCTGCCGCCGGAGAAAAAGCCGGCAACCACCCCCGGCGCCTCTCCCGCCTACCAGCGGCTGGAGGAGGTGGGCCGCAAGCTGATGGAGGTCATCGCCCACAACAAGGGGGGCACCAACAAGGACCTGGGCAAGTTTGCCGACCAGCTGCGGGCCCTCATCGAGAAATGGGACCGCTGAAGCCCCTTTACACACAAAAAAGCAGGCGCTTGAACAAGCGCCTGCTTTTTCCTGCGTCTTTTCCAGCCTTACCGCTGGTCCAGGGGTACGAAGGTGCGCATGGGAGCCACCGCCTTGTAGGCGGGGCGGATGATCCGGTTGCCGGGCTGGTAGACCTCCTCGATGCGGTGGGCGCACCAGCCCACGATGCGGGCCACGGCAAACAGGGGGGTGTACAGCTCCTGGGGAATGCCCATCATCTTGTACACCATGCCGGAGAACAGGTCCACGTTGGCGCACACCACCTTGTTCTCCCCCTTGACGGAGAGGAGCATCTCGGGGGTAAGCCGCTCCACCGCCTCATAGAGCTGGAACTCGTCCTCCATACCCTTGGTCTGGGCCAGCTGCCTGGCAAACTTCTTCAGGATCACGGCCCGGGGGTCGGACAGGGTGTAGATGGCGTGGCCCATACCGTAGATGAGGCCGGACCGGTCCCCCGCCTCCTTCCGCAGCAGCCTGCCCAGGAAGTCCCTGATCTCGTCGTCGTCCTTCCAGTCCTTCACGCCCTCCTCAATATAGCCGAACATCTCCATGACCTTCTTGTTGGCGCCGCCGTGCCGGGGCCCCTTCAGGGAGCCCACCGCCGCGGCGATGGAGGAGTAGATGTCGGTGCCGGAGGAGGAGAGCACCCGGCAGGCAAAGGCGGAGTTGTTGCCGCCGCCGTGCTCGGCGTGGAGCACCAGGCACAGATCCAGCAGCCGGGCCTCCTGCTGGGTGAACTGGTTGTCGTGGCGGACGGAGTAGAGGAAGTTCTCCGCCACGCTGAGTCCCGGCTGGGGCCGGTGGAGATAGAGGGATTCGTCGTCGTAGTAGTGCCGCTTCACAGCGAAGGCGTGGGCCACGATGACGGGCACCCGGGCGATGAGCTGGATGGCCTGCCGCAGCTGGTTGGGCAGGGACATGTCGTCGGGGTTGTCGTCATAGGAATAGAGGGCCAGCACCGACCGGGCCAGCTTGTTCATCACGTCGGGGCTGGGAGCCTTGATGATCATGTCCTCGGTAAACATGTGGGGCAGGGTGTGGTTGTCGGTGAGCTGCTGCTGGAAGGTCGCTAGCTGCTCCCGGGTGGGTAGCTGGCCGAAGAGCAGCAGGTAGGCCGTCTCCTCAAAGCCGAACCGGTCCTCACCCACGAAGCCGTCCACCAGCTCCTCCACGTCAATGCCCCGGTACACCAGCTTGCCGGGGGCGGGCACCCGCTCGCCGTCCTGCAGGTAATAGCCCATGACGTTGCCGATCTGGGTCACGCCCGCCATCACGCCGGTGCCGTCGGCGTTGCGCAGGCCCCGCTTCACGTTGTAGCGCTCATAATATGCCGGATCAATCTGGTTATGCTTCTGGTACTCCGCGCATAGACTGGTGAGGAACCCTGCAAAGGCCTCGCGCTCCGCATTTTGCATCCAAACCCGCTCCTTCTCCCAAATTTTGATGGTATTCATTGTAATCCCTTTTTTCCCTGCCGTCAATCCAAAACAAGTTATTCCAAGGATTTTTGGCAAAACAACCTGAAGAGGATACCCACAACCAAGTTGGAAAGTGAATTGTGATGAAGAATAACTTGCAAAATTATGGACAGCGGTGGGGCGTGAAACAGGTGGTGGCCACGGCCCTGGCGCTGCTGCTGGTTCTGTTTCTGCTGCCGCTGCTGCTCTTCGGAACGGGAGGGCTGGAGCAGACGGAGCAGGCCGCCCCCACCGGCGAGCTGCCCATCGACCGAACCGTGGTCACCCCCAGCCCCTCGGCGGACAGCCAGACCCAGATCCGGGTGGCGCTGACCGACGGCAGCGTGCTCACCCTGGGGCTGGACCAGTACCTGTGGCGGGTAGTGGCGGCGGAGATGCCCGCCTCCTTTGAGCTGGAGGCGCTGAAGGCCCAGGCCGCCGCCGCCCGGACCTACACCCTGTCCAAGCTGGGGCGCACGGTGGAAAAGCACCCCGACGCCAACGTGTGCACCGACATCACCTGCTGCCAGGCCTACATAGACCCGGACCAGGCCGCCGCCAACTGGGGGGACAATGGGGCGGCATACACCGCCAAGATCACCTCCGCCGTGTCGGAGACCGACGGGATGGCCGTTTTATACGATGGCCAGCCCATTCAGGCGGTGTTTTTCTCCTCCGCCGCCGGGCGGACGGTGGACGCGGTGGAGGTGTGGGGCAATTCAGTGCCCTATCTCACCGGAGTGGACAGCCCCGAGGGGGACGAGGTGCCCAACTACCACTCCACCGTCACCTTTACCCTGGAGGAGTTCAAAAGCAAGCTGCTGGCCCAGTACCCCGACGCCGACCTGTCCGGGGACCCCGCCGGCTGGTTTCAGAACACCGTGCCCAACTCCGCCGGCGGGGTGGAGCAGGTGGACGTGGGGGGCGTCACCGTCTCCGGCGGGGCCCTGCGCACTCTGCTGGGGCTGCGCTCCACCAGTTTTACCGTAACCGCCGGCAGCCAGGGGGTGACCTTCTCGGTCACCGGCTACGGCCATGGGGTGGGTATGAGCCAGTACGGGGCCAACGCCCTGGCCAAGCAGGGCAAAACCTACGACGAGATCCTGAAGTGGTACTACACCGGCGTGGAGGTGGCGCCCTATATGCCAGGGGGATGATTTTTGAACAGGCTCCCTGAAAATCTTTTAGTTGCTGTTGTCAAAAAAGTGACCCTTTGGTATAATACTAACTTGGATAGGCATGTGTGATGCCTGCCTAATATAACGAAAAGTGAGAGATCGCACATGAACACACGGTATGACGTTGCCATTCTGGGCTGCGGAGAGGCCGGCATCTTCGCCGGGTACGAGCTGATGCACCGCAATCCCAACCTGAAGGTGGTGGCCCTGGACCAGGGGGCCGACATCTATACCCGCAGCTGCCCCATCGTGGCGGGCAAGGTGAAGGAGTGCATCCACTGCAAGGTGTGCGGCACCATGTGCGGCTTTGGCGGCGCCGGCGCCTTTTCCGACGGCAAGTACAACTTCACCACCGCCTTCGGCGGCTGGCTCACCGACTTCATGCCCCGGGAAGAGGTGATGGGCCTCATTGACTATGTGGACTCCATCAACATGAAGCACGGGGCCACTGACAAGGTGTTCTCCACCGACACCCCGGCGGCCCGGGCGCTGGAGAAAAAGGCTCTGGAGCACGACCTGCACCTGCTCCAGGCCCGGTGCAAGCACCTGGGCACCGAGAACAACCTGAAAATCCTCCAGAGCATCTATGAGGAGTGCCGCAAGGGGGTGGAGTTCCGGTTCCACACCCCGGTGACCAGGATCGAAAACCTCAACGGCGAGGGCTACCGCCTGATCACCCAGCAGGGCGACGAGATCGACTGTACCTGGCTCATCGCCGGGCCCGGCCGCTCGGGGGCAGAGTGGTTCTCCAACCAGTGCAAGGAGCTGGGTATCCAGCTCATCAACAACCAGGTGGACATCGGCGTGCGGGTGGAGCTGCCCGCCAAGGTCTTTGAGCACATCACCGACGTGGTGTACGAGTCCAAGCTGGTCTACCGCACCAAGCAGTACGGCGATCAGGTGCGTACCTTCTGTATGAACCCCTACGGCCATGTGGTGGCCGAGAGCGTGGAGGGCATCAACACCGTCAACGGCCACTCCTACTCCGACCCCGCCCTCCAGAGCGAGAACACCAACTTCGCCCTGCTGGTGTCCAACCGCTTCACCCAGCCCTTCAACGAGCCCTACCGCTACGGCAAGCACATCGCCTCCCTGTCCAACATGCTGGCCGGCGGCGTGCTGGTGCAGCGGTTCGGCGATCTGGTCAGCGGCATCCGCACCAACGAGCACCGGCTGGGCAAGTCCTTCGTCCGGCCCACCCTCACCGCCGCCGTGCCCGGCGACCTGTCCCTGGCCCTGCCCAAGCGGCAGCTGGACGACATCATTGAGATGATCTATCAGCTGGACAAGATCGCCCCCGGCACCGCCAACTACGACACCCTGCTCTACGGCGCTGAGGTGAAGTTCTACTCCGCCCGGCTGGCCCTGTCCGGCGAGCTGGAGACCTCCCTGCCCGGCTTCTTCGCCGTGGGCGACGGGGCGGGCATCACCCGGGGCCTGGCCCAGGCCGGCGCCTCCGGCGTCAAGGCCGCCCAGGTGATCCTGAGCCGTCTGGGCTGACACTGGATACAAAAAACTGCCGCGGGCCATTGGTTCCCCCTGACAGGGGTAACTTTGCAGGTGTCTGAACCCCCGGCAGATATT